>Ga0247611_10003862_pt1 | contig 21576 bp, 31 predicted proteins | sample 177DNAGHGhighgp2_FD_192422 | JGI IMG/M metagenome (GOLD analysis project Ga0247611, IMG submission 192422) | Sheep rumen microbial communities from Palmerston North, Manawatu-Wanganui, New Zealand - 1770 DNA GHGhigh gp2 | ecosystem: Host-associated > Mammals > Digestive system > Stomach > Rumen... | reverse complement strand
TAAAGACTTCCGTTCAAATGTATCATTAGGTGCACAAGCTGAACCAGTAGAACTTACTAAAGAACAAGAAGAAATAGCTCTTAAAGTTGCAAAAATTTCAGGTATGCCATGGTGCGCAGTTGATATTATGCCTCTTGTTGAAGGATCAAATGAAGATTTTAAAGAAGTTGGATATAATGTTGTATTAGAATATAATAGTTCACCAGGTACAGATGGTATTTCGGAAGTAATTGGTGAGAATTTCATGAAGATATTATTAGACAACATAAATAATATTAATGAATTAGTATTAGCTCCTAAATCAATTGGTTATCTTGAGAATATCATATTTACTATGGAGAATGAAGAAGAGATTGAGTTTGAAGCTAAATTAGATACAGGTAATGGTGCAAAAGCATCTACTATAGGTTGTGATAAAGTTGAAGTTGATGGTGAAAATGTAACTGCAGAAATTGATGGTAAAACTTATAACTTCAAAAAGACAGATATATCAAAAGCTATAGTAGGTCAAAGTACAGAAGAACGTACTGTTGTATCAATTCCTTGTATTCAAATTGGAACACGTAAGTTATTAGATGCACAATTTGCTTTAGTTGATAATCGTAATAAGAAACAAAAAGTATTACTTAATAGGGATTTGATGAGTAAACTTGCATATATTATTAATCCTTCTAAAAAACATTTATTAGAAGATGAATTTAGTGAATTACGTATTGTTGATAAAACTAAAAAGAAAAAATAAATAATGAAAAATCTAAAAGATATAATACTGGAAAAACTTACCATTAATTCTAAGACTAAGATAAATACCGATAATTATCATCCTAAGACAACTAAAGAATTTAAAGAACTTATTGAATACCTAATTAAAGAACGAGGAAATGAAGCAGACTTGAATGATATTGACACATCAGAGATTAAAGATATGTATTGTATATTTAGAGGGTCAAATTTTAACGGAGACATTTCTAAATGGGATGTAAGCAATGTTAAGAATATGTATGGTATGTTTGCACGATCAACTTTTAACGGAGACATTTCAAACTGGGATGTGAGCAACGTTGAAGACATGCAATATATGTTTCATAAGTCCAATTTCAATGGAGATATTTCTAAATGGGATGTAAGTAATGTTGAAGACATGTCTGGTATGTTTAGAAATTCCGATTTCAATGGAGATATATCAAACTGGAATGTGAGCAAAGTCAAAGATATGTTTAAAATGTTTAGTAACTCCCCTCTTGAAGACAATCCTCCAAAATGGTATAAATAATATATCATATAAAAACAAAATACTACTTAAATAATAAACATGGAAAACAATGAAAAACAAAGAATAGCAGGATGTCCTTGTCCAAAATGTGGAGGATTTGTTCCTATTAGTATAATACAACTAATTGAATCAACTGCTATATATTGTCCTGAATGTGGATTAAGATTAAATATAAATAAAACAGAATCATCCAAGGCATTAGAGGCTTTACGAAAAATAAAAGAGGCAGAGAAAAATATTAAAAAATAATATGAAAAACTTAAAAGATAAATTAATTAAAGAATCAGAATCATATGATTCTACATATGAAAAATATGTAGAAATTGATAAAGCAATGTTTTCTATGGTTGTTGTTTCAAAGAACGAATCTAATAGAGGATTTTTATTCCAGAACTTAAAAGCAATTAAATCTTTATATGAAGATTGGGGAGGATATGAAAATGATGAAATAGAAAATATTTGTCATGATATAGATCATTTAAAGAAAAACGAAAGTTTAGTTCATATATCATCTAAAGAAGAATATGAAATAATTACTGCATTAAAATAATAGTAAATAAATAATATGAATATAATTAAATTAGGCTCTAAAGGAGAAGACGTAAAAGTATTACAGAAATATTTAGGAATTAATCCTGATGGTAATTTTGGTCCAGTTACTTGTAAAAAGGTAATGGAATGGCAAAAATCAAAAGGATTAACTCCTGATGGTGTTGTTGGTCCTAAGTCATGGGCTATCATAACAAGTGGTCAACAACAAACACAACCTGTTACAAATACTAGTGCTACTGATACAACTAATACAGGATTAAGTGCTGGTATGATTAACTTCATTTGCTTATATGAGACAGGTAAGAAATTTGGCTATACTATGACATCACGTGATCTTAATGGTTATGATTTGAAGGATGCTAATGGGCATGTTACTTATGGATATGGTTTGTTAGTTCACCCAAATGGCAGATATATGGACACAATTAAGAAAGTTTGGACACAAAAAGAACTAGAAGGATTATTCTTACAATATGCAAAACAAACATCAGCAAAGATTGATGCTTGGGCCGCTGCTAATAATGTTAAGTTAAACCAAAATCAAAAAGATGCTATTGCTAGTGGTTGCTATAATTTTGGTCCTGGATTCTTAAAGAAACAAATATGTAAGCTTATTGCAGCTAACCCAAATAATCCTGCTATTAGAAATACTTGGGCACATTTATCGGATATTCAAGGTAAGAAATATCCAGGTCTTATCAAAAGACGTCAAGCTGAAGCACGTTGGTATTTTGAAGGAAAATAAACAAATATTATTATGAAAAAACTAATAGATATAATAGAAGGTCTTAAAGTTAATTCAAAAACTAAAATTAATAGTAATGATATTAGTGATCTTTATACTATTATAACAAATTATTTCGTTAAAAAATTAAATTTAAAAACAACACAATATATTTATCGAATATCTTCAAAAACAAATAATGGCAGTAGTGCAAAAGATTTAAATGATATTAAAGAAATTCGTATATGGTCAAAAGAATTTAAAGATATTGATAAATCTGCTAATGAATTATTTAATGGAATAAATAATATAATTAAGTTAGATAAAAATAAAACATCGGTGTTAGCAACAGCAATATATTTTTATCCAGAAAAATAAAAGGAGAAGTTCATAAACTTCTCCTATTTTTTTATAACAGCCATTGAAGAACTACCACTTGTAAATACCACATAACGTTGGCCATCTACCCAAATAGTTTGTGTATTAATGGTTGATTGTACATTTTGAATCGAATTTGTATTTGCATTGGCTGGTTGAATAGATGCGCAAAGCCCAAATCCCATAATACATCCAATTAAATAGGTAATTGTCAACATACCAATAAAAGCAAAAAATTTAATTTTTCTCATAATATCTTAAATTAGTTCATTAATCTCATTCAAAGCTTCTGCAACCCTATCATAAAGAGAATTCAAAAATTTATATCCATAGGTATACTTATTATATCTATTACGATACTTAATACATTCGGAAAGAATTGAAACAACCATAGTCTGAACTAGTTCATTTGTTATTTCAATATTACTGATAGATGGGTTTTCATAATAAACTACTTCATCAAAAAGAGAGCTATCATAATCAAGAATTGTATTAAGATAACCCATAAACTCCTCATCAAATGTAAGAACTCTAATAGATTTTGCCTCATTAACAATCAGACCATTATCAATAGTCATGTTTGTTATAATCTCTTTAATTTTTTCTGAAACTGTATTCATATTATTCTATCTAATTACACAAAACTCTTCAATATCATTCTTCACCTTATTGATTCTATCAATAATCTCTTTCTTAGATTTAGATGCAAGAACCCACATCAATTCTTTATAAGTCCAGCATAATCCAGAATCAAATCCTTCACTAAATGAAATTTTCATATTATCTAGATTACACCAGTCATTTTCACAATATCGATTCCATGATTGGCATTTTGCTGTCATTAATGGACGAATCTCTGCACCTTCTTGTTCCATATTATTTAATTTTATTAATCAGTATATTCATCTTCTGGATTGCCATCCCAAATGGTTGCAAGACAACCATTAATCATTGTACATTCACCAAAATAAGAGCTTTTCCTAATCTTAAATCTACCTTTGACAGGAGTTGTTTTTGCTTTGAAATCAGGAACTACATATCCATTCTGTCCATATCCATCATGTGAATACCACCTCTTAGGTACATCTTCAACCCAAACAAAGCTATTTGTCATACGGGTAATTCTTACAAAATGTGGATAACGGGCATTATAACTGTAAGCATAGACAAGAATATCTCCAACTTTCATAATTAAATATTTATAAGATTTAACTTAATAGTATACTTTAACATATTTTACTGAGCAATTTCGTTAAGTGAATAAATTTCAAAAATATTTCCACGCCATCCCTGATTAATGGCCAATCTCTTATTAGCTTCCCTTTTTGTTTTACAAACTCGCTGATAAAGAAGGGAACCATCTTTCATCCTCATTGCGATAACATATTGATAACCGCGACTCGACTCGAAAATGTACTCTGGAACGGATTTGATGTTTACCATAATTTATTTATTTAATTACATAAATAATATAGTTAATACTTGAAAAAATTCAAAAAAATAAGAGGAATTTTTTCAATTCCTCTTTAATCTAAAAATCTATTTTGAAAATTTAAATTATTAACTTGTTCATCATAATGATTATGTATTAATGCATATATAGATTCATTATTTATTATAAACCTGTCAAAATTAATTAAAAATTCAAAATTAGATAAATCTCTTCCTTCAATCTTAAATCTATTAATACCAAATGTATTCAATAAATGATTGATTTCTTCACGATTTATAAATTGTCTACATAGCTTTTCATGAATGTTTTGTTCTTTAATCTCTACACATTTAGTTAGCATTTTTTGAATTTCTTTCCTTATATCAAGTACTTTTCGATCTTTATCTACAAGTTTTTTATCATTATTTAAAAATGCTTTTCGTTCTTGTAAATCATCAATAAGTTCATGATGTCGTTTAGCCATTTGACAATTTGTTGTACAAGAATGATTAACAATAAACTCTACCTTTTCTGGGTGTGTAATCTTACTTAAGAATTCATCATCAAATGCTCTAAAAGTATTAAATACAACTATATCATAAAGATCAAACTTAGAATTATAATAATCAACTGTATCAGTTATACCCATTTTAGTTTCCATTTCCATTTTTACATGAGAAGCAACTAGCTCTAAATCTGGATAATTCTTCTTAACTAATTCAGCAAAATCATCATTAACACATATAATACCATTACCAATTCCTTTTATCTCATTAAGAAGATCAAGATATTTCCTCATCTCTTCTTCCTCAAAAGTATCTGCATTGACATTTCTATTTGAAAAAGTAAGTTTAATACCAATACCTTTATTATTAAATTGCTTTATTTTATTCTCTATATTTGTCCAAGAATTCCAATAAAGTGCGGTTCTTCCACCATTATATTTACAAGAATAACTACCATGTATTGTTGATATTGGATTCTTTATATTATATTTTTTCAATATATTTAATAAGTTGTTAAATATCAACATTTGATATTCATTACCAAAACATGATAGATTCCATATTATTGGTTTGTCATATTGATAAAGCAATTGTGTTTTTTGTTCACTAATCATTATTATACATAAATAATAAATTGGTTATTATCATTCATCTCTATTTTTACAGGAATAATCTCTGTTCCAGGAATTTTCACATTAAGATCTATTGTTGGCCCACCCTTCAAATCAATCATATTTATCTCACCATCTTTATGGCCAATTTGTTGAATTCCAAATGGTGAACATACTTTATAAGAGTCATCACTTATTTTTCTAAGATAATTGTTTATACTTTCACGAGTATTTAATTCAACTATTTCATTATTGAATTCTAAATTGTCATGAACCAAATCCCAAATTTGCTTGAATAACTCATCATATCCTTCATTATTCTCTATAATAAAATCATATGAATCTTCTTCATCCAAATCATGTTCGGCAATATTTGGTAATTGCACAATACTATTTCTTACAATCTTAATAGCAATACCATTATTCTTATGAATGTATTCCAATTCATGTGTAAAACGAACATCAGTAATAATTGCATATTTAAGATTATGATTATTAAGATATTCATTCTTAATTTGATTTGATACATTATTCACAAAAACTTGTTTATTCAAATCTTGTTGAAGCATATAAGTACCAACATAAACAAGTATATCACGAAGACTCATCCAATATTTAGTATCAGAATCTTTATATTCAGAAATATTATAATAATAGTCTTCACATGATATAACATTTTCTGGTCTTATCTCTGTATATTCAAATCCTTTATTAACACAAATCCAAGCAGTTGACTTATTAAAATAGAAACATCTTAAATCAATACCAAAAATAGCAGCACAAATATATTTCAATTGATCTGCAAATGCTATACAAATGACTTGATTTGTGTCATCTTTATATTTTTCGTAATATGTTGCAGAAGCATTAGGCTTATCATAGAAATTATCATAAAAATTCTTACATAATTCATAACTTACCCATTCTTTCATTAATATTACATTTAACATTTTAGCTACTGTATCTTTTCCTGAACCAGCTAATCCATTTAAACCAATGTATAATAATCTATCATTATTCATTTAAATTTTATGAAACATAATTTTATTAATTAAAATAGTAAAATTGTTAATATATATTAAAATAATTATGTATTATTTAATATAAGTTAAAAAAATAAGATGATTTAAAAACCATCTTATTTCTTATCTGTTAATATTACCATATATTGTGTACTATCAAGCATTTCCATTAATTGTTTAAATGTATAATAATTTTTATTACTTGAATAAAAATATCTATAATTTGGTTGATAATCATTTATTGAATAACATTTACCTGTTTGTGCCACCCATTTATCATCTTCATATTTACATAAATACATTTTACTATATTTTAATAAGAAATATTTTTCTAATTGTAAATATGTTTCTTCAAATTTTTGCCAATCAGCTTTATTATCACAATATCATTTTATATGTAATTCTTTACCTGATTTGGATGAATAAACTTTAGGCATTTCTTCATTCTTAGTTTCTGAATTAACAGTAAGTTTTTCAAATAAATAATGATTTAAATTTATCATTTTGTAACTGACTTCATAAATTTATCATCTTTAAGTTTATTCATTGCAGAACCTTCTTTATCAGGTAATGCTGAATCTTTATCATTTTTATCAGTTCCACCTTTGAATACTTGTGGCATATCATCTCTAGAAGGGGCTGATTCAAATGGATAATTATTTGCTTTAATATCTAAAAGACGTTCTTCTAAATATTTTATTATATCTTTCCTATCTTTACAACTTTTAATATATTTGCAATATACATCAATCAAAGAGTCATCAAATGTTTTTTCAAGATATTTACGAATTTGTTTCCTATCAAAATTATCATCAAAGAAATTAGGACCTTTTATTTTGTTTGATGGAAGCTTACCATTATTCTTATTATCATCAGCTTTAACTGCTGCAATAGTACCTTGTACTGCTTTAAGCATTTGAATTGGAGAAATATCACCATCATAATTAAATGCTAACATTTTTCCTTCAGGATTTAAAGCTATTGCTTGTAACCATGTATGATGACCATCGATAACATAGTTTTGTCTAAATGTTACAATTGGCTTATTAATCTCAATAGGTGATTCAAATGTTTTCTTAAATGATGTTTCATTAGTTAAAGCATACTTAAGTGACTTATCTAAATCAATTTCCTTTTGTGTTGGCATTAATTGAGACACAGGAACATTAACAACGCTAAAAGTTAATTTTGTATCTCCTAATACTCCTCCAAAACCATCTTCTAATAATGCTGCAGATTTTGGATCTTCAAGCATCTTATTAAGTGTATCTACATAGTCTTCATAATTTTTATGTTTCAACCACTTCTCAAGCTCTTTACGTCGTTGCTTATTAGAAGTGGTTGAAATTTCGCGAGATTCAAATAAGAAACTCGATAAGTTTATATTATCTATGTAGTTATTAAGTGATTTCATTAATTATTATTAGTAGAATTAAATTTAATTCCTTTTGATTGTATTTTTAAATCTAAAGATCTTAATGTATCTAGTAAATTATCAATATAAAATTCTTTACCATTTATTCGTTTTAATAAAGCATATATATTATTTTGTTGATCTTTAGTAAATTGACCCCATAAACCTTTAAGCATTTTATTGTCATTATTATTTGCAATTGTCCATAATGTTAAAATATAGGCTGCAGATTCTGACCAAGGAATTGAATTTTGATTAGATTCAATTATAAGTTCTTTAATATCTTTCATTCTTTGTGTCCAAATAATTTTATATCATCATATTATAATACAATATGATCTTCAGATTTCACCTTCATATACTTCCCATGGATCATATTCGTTATCTTCTTTAGGCTCATCATCTGGTATTTCATTTGGTATACATACAGAATCATATAAAACCTTATCATATTTTATTCTAACATTATCCGATGTTGTTATTAATTGTTCTGTAATTGTTAATGAATTACCTTCTATTGAATAAACTAATGAAATATATATTAAATCTTTCCTATGATTATATTGTGTTGATGTTAATTTTGTAAAAGAATAAGCATCACCACTTTCAAATGTTATTATTTTAATTGGATAGTTATCATATTTAAAATCATACCATTTGTTTTCATCAAAAGTAAAATGTTTTTTTATTTTTTCATTAGTTATATTTTTAATCAATAATATAACATATTCTGTTAAAATATATCCTGCACAATTTTTAAATAACTCATCAACTATATTTGAATTATTTAATTGAAAATTTTCTAACAATGTATTAAAATAATTACCTAAATTATTTAATAATTCCCTTAATGCTGATGATATTTCTTTATTATCTTTTATTTTTATTGTAATATTTGTAGGTATATACATATTAAATACAATTCATTATATAATTCTTTATATATAAAAATAAAACTGTTAAATATTACTTAACAGTTTTTATTGTCTCTATTATTTTTTGAATAGGATCATCTGATTTTATAGATTTACAAACCTTTTCATAATCAGTGAAATTGTCTTCTATAGAGAAAATAGCATAAACATTATCATAATTCCTTTTCATATCTTCATTATCTTTATAGAATTTTATTATATGACTTGGTACCATAGGCATCTCTATTTCTTCACCTTTGTCATTTGTTGTTGAAATCCTATATTCAGCTAATTCAATAACAGGATCATAAATTGGATTAATCAATATTTTTTGTAAATCTTTATCTAATAATGTTACCAAATATCCACCAAGATTTTCACCAATTACTAAATCTATTTTATTGTCTTTTATAATCTTGTTTAAATCTATTAATGCTTCTTTAGGACTATATTGGGCATAATAATCAGATATCACAGTAAATTTTTTTGAATCTAATCCATTTTTTAATTGTTTGACATAATCAGAGTCTGGTGAATCTCCATAACCCCATACATATAATATCTTTAATTTACTCATATTTCTTGTAATATTATTTTTTTATTATTTAACATTACTTCTTTATTTTCTTTAATATTATCAAAATCATTCAATGTTCCAATTTCTTCAATCATATGTGGAAAAAAATAAGCATTTGCATAAATATAATTATGTTTATCATCTTCTGATGGATCATAATAAAAATCAACTTTATAATTATACTTTAATAAATTAATTTTTAATATTATATATGAATCTTTATTCGAAATTTGATTTAACAAAAACTTAATATTATTTTTTATTTCTTCTTTTGATTCTCCACAACAAAAAAATAATCTATTGGTAAAATTTCGGTACGAATTATTTTCAAATGGTATTAGTCCCTTTTTCCTAATATTCTTAATAAAATTTTCTTGTGTAATATGATAAATTATACCATCACATTTTTTATATACTAAATCATTACATTTTGTTCCAAATATTGGTTCAAATCTTAATATATAATTCTTTTCCGATATAACATATTTATATTCTGTTATATAATATCCAAAAAAATCAATAAGTTTATATAATGATTCATCATAAACTATTTCATCATTATATTTTTCATTAAACTGTATACTAAATGATTGTATATATGATTTTGATTTTTGTATATGAATATTATTAATTTTTTCTTTATACTTAGTTTTTATTTTATTAATTAATTTATTTGTATTGTAAGATTTTATTAATGATTCATCAATTTTATTTTTTAATGTTTTCATTGTCTTTAATGTGTATTATTCTTTGATTTGTACTTCCTCTGAATGGACAATGAGCAATATCTCTTAATTCTTCTTTATAAGGACCATCAACTAAAACATCACACAAATCTGCAATTTCTTTTTGTAAGTCATTTAATTCTTCATAAATATATCCAGTATAGCACCATATTGTTTTGGTTGGGTAATTTCTTCTAACCCAATTAATAAGTTTCTTCAATTGTAATAATGTTGCTATATCTTGATCTAAAGGATCTCCACCGGAAAATGTTATACCATCAACATAATCTCTAGATAACCAATTAGAAAGTTTATTTAAAATATCATCTGAATCTTCATTAAAATCTTTACCTTGATTATAGTTCCATGTCCAACTATTATGACATCCTTTACATTTATGAGTGCAACCAGATACCCATAAAGTAACTCGTATTCCAATACCATTATTGATATCTGGTGCAGTTATATCTAAAATTCTAAGCATATGTTCAATTTGTATTTTTATTATTTAACCAATCTTGTAATTCTTTTATATTCCAAAATTCAATATAATTTAAATTATTTTGTTTTGCTATATTTCTTTTATTTACATCTCTAATTGTCCATGTTTCTATTTCTACATCATATCTACTTTTAATTACATTTTTTTCTTGGTGTATTCTTTTAGCATTTTCTTTTAATATTTCAATATCTTTTAAATCTTGTTTAGTACCTAAATATGGCCTTTTGTGATGAAATTGTCCATATTGACATTCTATGTATAAATTTAAAGATGGTATATAAAAATCACAATTAAACGGATAATGATCATTATCTTTATAATGATGAATAACATCAGGATAAATTTGTTTTAATAATTCATATGATTTTAATTCATCTTTAGATGAATTTAATGTTCCATTTTTCTTTTTAGTTAATTCACGTTTTAGATTTACTTCTTGAGTATGTGTTTTTAATATTTGTTCTTTAGTTTTACCAATATTATCAACACCATATTTTCTTAATAAAGTATTTTTTCCTAATTCTCTTAAATTACCTGAGCATAACGGAGAACACAATCCAAATCTTTCTAAACATGTTTGCTTTGCTTTTTCTCTATTATTATAATTTTCATCATTATATTTTAACAATTTTACCTTTTTTGATTTTTCTAAAATTATTTTTGATTTTTGTGGGTTATCAACACCATAATTTTTTAATAAAGTTAATTTAATTAAATTATTATGTTCAATACTATTATTTTTACATTTATTAGAACAATATTTTGAAAAATGTTTCGATGGTTTAATAAAATTTAATGATTTCCCACAAACTGGACACTTTGGTAAAGTTTCAATATTATATTTAATTCTATAAATTACTTCACTTAATGTTTTTGAATCTTTAAATCTATTAATTAAATAATTATATTCTTCATTACTTAAATAAGATTTTTGTAATTTTCTTCTATTCGCATTACCGTTTTTATCTAAAAATTTATTTAAAATATATTGATCATCTATCATAAATTAATTTTTAATATGTTTAACTCTATGTTTAAATTCATCTTGTTTTGCAAAATTAAAATGTTTAACTGTTGTGCTCAAATACCCGGTAACACGACCCAATTCATCAATTTCTTTACTTCCACATTTTGGACATTCTGTTAATGATGTGTCCCATATTCTTTCGTGGCATTCATGACATTGTGAAATTTTTACATTAATGGCAAAATAAGGTACATCATGTTCCATTGCATAATCAACAATCTTTTCAATTGCATCAATATTATAATAACAATTACTTGGCATTTCAACATAAGTAATACAACCAGCATTTGAATATCCTGTTAATTGACTTTCAATATCTATTTTTTCAAATGGGTTACATTCATATTGAACTGGTACGTGCATGCTATTTGTAAACCATTTCTTTTCTTCCTTTTCACCATTTTCATTAATAATATATGTAACATTTTCTTGTTCAAATGTTGGGTACATTTGTTTAAATTTCTTTAATGCTGTACCACATAAAGATTCAGCTGGAGTATAGTAAACTCCAATATTCAACTTATATTGTTGTTTGAATTCTGCACATCTTGTTTTGAATAATTGCTCTATTTGTTTAGCATATTCCATTCCCTTTTCAGATGTATGATCCAAGTGGAATATAATTTGTAATGTTTCAGCAAGACCTAATTGACCTAATGCTAATGTACCATGTTTTAATGCAGAAATAATTCCTTCTTCTGGTTTATATCCTGACATAGTACAGTTTTCATACATAAATTTACCTGATTTTGGTGATTGAGATGCAATATGATTAAATCTTTCAATAAGAGTATCTTTAGCTTCACCAATTTTCTTATCAAGAAGCTTCATGAATTCATTAAATATCTCTTCATTTACTTTATTAAAATCAACTGTTAAATCTTGATATTTCTTTTCAATCTTCTTACGAGACATTAATGCAAGTGTTGGCATTATAATAGTTACAGGACAAATATTACCACGACCATCTTTACGTTGAGGATTAACACCAGGTTCAGCATTAATATCTGCTCCATTATATGTACGACATCCCATCGTACTTACATATGTAGTTGGATCATTCTTATCATACCCTGCATTAACTGACCAATCAACATTACAGTAATTTGGATATATACGCATAGATGTTGATTTTAATGCAAGACGTTTCAAATCATAGTTTGGAGTTCCTGGTTTATCATTAACACCTTTCATATATTGGAAAATACCACATGGGAAAATTGAAGTAACACCTTTTGAACCAAGACCTTCCATTGATACATCAAGTAATGCACGAGTTACCATACGACCTTCAGGTTCTGTACATGTACCATAGTTAATAGAAGTAAATGGAAGTTGATTACCAGAACGGCTTTGTAATGTATTTAAATTATGATACATACCTTCAACTGCTTGATATGTTTCACGTTTTGTATCATCAAGTGCTCTTTGTCTAATCTTAAGATCTAATGTTGATTTATTTACAAACTTAAAATCTTCATCTGTTAATTTAGTTTCTATATAAAATTCTGTAACCTTATTTTCTGTCCAATGTTTATATGCTTCATAGTCCATTTCAAGAATGTTTAGATTATAGAAATCATCTAAATGTTGGATCCAATCAACTATATAATGTTTTCTAAATGATTTACGAACATAAGGTACCATAGTCCAATCTAAATGTGATGCGCTTACACCACCAAATTGTTGTAATGATTGTAATTGGAATAAAACAGCAACCAATTGCATAGCAGTATTAACAGAACCTGCAGGACGTACATCTGTTTGACGTGTCTTAAATCCATTTGCAAGAAGTTCATCAAGTGGCATTGTCAGACAATTATGACGACCATCTGCCCAAGCATCAAGATCATGAATATAAACCATATTCTTTTCATGATTACGACGACTAGTTTTTGACATCATCTTAAGAGCTTGGTCTTTACAAACAACACTTGCAGCTTCACCTACACGGCCTCCATAAGATTCTTCATCTAAATTAGCATTTTGATTTTGAATATTCTTACCAAATAATGCACTTTGTACATCTTTAATCAAATCAGATTTTTGTTCACGTATTTCTTCTCTTTTTCTACGGTAATTAATAAATGATTCAACAACTTCAAATTTATTACGCTTAATAAGTTCCTTTTGAATTGTATCATTAATTTCTTCTACGGATGTGCCATTTCCATTGTTCTTAATAATAACCTTTTCAACTGATTCTTTTACTTGTTCTAAGAACTTATCAGGAACTGCTTGATTAACAGATTCAAATGCTTTAGTTACAGCATCTACAATCTTTATAAAGTTATATTCCTGAGGAGTTCCATCTCGTTTAATTATTGTCATCCCTAATCATATTGTATATTTTTTAATTTTTTAACATATTATAATATTAATTAATATAGAAAAATTAACAGTATATTATAATAAAGTAGTATATAAAAATAACCACAAAAATATGGAAAATTCAATGAAAATTCAAATAAATTTGAGTCTTTGAAAAAAATAAAATGTACCGTTTCCACAGTACATTTTTAAGTTTATTTTTAATATCTTTATTTCATTTTTATGACTTTATGTGGTTGACGCATAACATATGGTTTTTTCATTTTACAATATTCTTTATCAATAAATATATAATGATAAAAATCCCAATGGTTATCATCTTCTTCTGGTTTAATTTTTGTAAAACATGGTGTGAATCCTACAATTTTACCTTTATGAAAACTATCCCATCTCCCATCATAATGTTGTATCATAAAAATAACATTATCACCTATATTCAATTCATTATCAAATGCATCTACCATAATTACAAAACCTTATTTTTTAGTATCTTTATAAATTGTTCTTGTGTTAATGTACAACCAGCAGCACCTTTATGACCACCACCACTATATTTATCTCTTAAGAAATCTCCACAATGAAATGAATCATTATCATAAATATTATAAAGAGATATTACCCAATTATTATTATTTTGATGTTTGAATACTATAACATTTTTAAGTTCTGGATTAGTTTCTCTAAGTGAATAGAATAATGCTGAGCTTGATTGACCTTGATGGAAAATTGCACACGCTTTTCTAAATTTAGTAACAGCAATTTCTTCATCACTAAGATCTAATTGCCATTCTTTATCTCCAGATTCATTTAGAATATTTTGCATTACAATATCATCATAACGATTAAGTATTTTTCCATATTCCTCAAAATCTCTAATCAATTCATCCATTGAGAACTCAAATTTGTTTTTCCCATCAACATATATCTCAACTAGATCTCTAATGATTGGTAAAATTTCATTCATATCAAGATTTAACTTGATTGTTGTACCTTTATTTACATTTCTACAAAATTCAAAATCAAGCTCTTCTCTTTCATAAGTCCAAGAATCCCAAGCAGAAAGAATTCTTAAATACTCAGGAACGGCTCTTTTATTATAGTCTTCATCAAATTGATCATAAAGATATTTCCATACATTCAATATTGCAGAACGATTAGTATCTCTTACTCCTGGTATCTCATTAAAATGTTTTTCTTGTGAAAGGTGTATAATTGGAGCATGATGATCACACCAAACAAAATCTGTATTAAACTCTTTATAAAGTTTTTTCATATATTTCCAATCATTAAATGATATATCCACCATAATGATTGACATATACTTTTGATGTAATTCTTCTACTTTCATTTCTTTAGAGAACTCAGCAAGAATATTATAATCTGCTGGTAATCTATCAATATTTTCTGGATCAATATTCAATTTATGAATTAGATAATCATACATTATAGAACCAGAGAATAAACCATCATTATCTTCACGATGATAGATAATTAAATATTTTTCTGCATGCATATTTCACTCAGGTTTAATTGATTTTTCTTTTTTAATTAGTTATTTGTTTTTTATAAATAAATCCTTTGGAGGGACAGGAAATGATATTTCGAGTAACTTGAGAGCATATTCTTATTATGTATTTTATTAAACAAGTTACACATATAAAATAGTAAATTATCTTATAAATTTAATTTTTCTTTGAACATATATGCTGGTTTATTTGCATATCTACACTTTGCCATTTCTTGTGCTGACAATTCTCTTGTACCATCAAATTCACCAGTTCCCATACAACAGTTCTTAAACTTCTTACGTTTACCATTTTCATCTACTGCTCCACAAGGACAAGGCTCATTTCTACCTACTTTCTTGTCAAACTTACGGATAATTGTTCTTGTCTTACGTGGACGAACATATTTTTGCATTTGTTGATTTACTTGTGTTGTTTGATTTGTGACTAAATTAGCCATTTCTGCATCACTAACCTTTGTCTCAACAACGTCATCCATAATCATCTTATCTTTATTTTCCATAATTTAATTTTTATATATTTTCTTTTAAGTATTTATCTAACATTTCTTTAGCATCTTTCTTTATTTGCTCATAATCAGGATATTTAGAATTCAGTAAAACAATTTCTGTCCTATCTGCTGGAACAGTCAATATTATCAAAGAATCATCATTTATCTCTTTTGTGTTTATAAACCTTTCTTCTAAATAATGTCTGAATTGAGTTAGAAAAGCTATACCCTTTTCTTTATTCATCATAGTTGTATTTAGGTATGCAACTAATATAGATTTATCCTGATTTAACATATATTATAATATATTAATTTAATTTAAAATAGTTTAAAACAAAAAAATGTACAACTTGCGTTGTACATTCTTTATGATTTTTATTCTTATTGATTTAGAAAGGTAAATCACTTGTATCATCTTCTGTTGTAGCAGCAGGGAAAGGATTAGCATCTTCTACTTTAGTTTCAACTTTTGTTTCAGTTTTAACTTTGTTTTCACCACCTTCTATACCTTGAAGTTTATGTAATTCATTAATAGACATTGTTGATGGATCATTTCCTGACTCTACAATCTCAATCCAATCTGCTACACGTTTCTTAACGTCATCAGTCCATGGCTTATAAGATAATGTATCAAGTTTTGGTGCCCATTCCTTAATTTGTGCAAATACTTTACCATAAATTGGTAATAATGCTTTATACTCATCTGAAGAATTAGCAGCTGCTATAATAGCATTTCTTTTCTCAATTTCTTCATCATCTTCACAAGTCATCTTCCATGCTTTCTCAATCTTACGAACATAAGCATCTAAGATTTCTTGCTCTTCATCATTCAATAATGGGCTCTTATCTGGATTAACACAACTTACTACATCTTCACTGAACTCACCAGTATAAGTAATTTCACGAGTCTTACGAAGTGGTTGACTTGGATCATCTGGACCTGGAGCTACATCAATATTAATTGCTCTACCAAACAAATAGTCCATAACTGGAATTGACATCTTACCTGACTCTTTAGCAGGATTCATCTTTTGTTGAAGCATGTTATAGATTGCTGTAGGAAGTTTCCAAATTTTGAATGAACCTTCTAAATCTGGTTGATTCTTATCTTTCAAAATTTGTACAATTACATAACGAGCAAATCTCTTATCATAAAGTTGCTTTCCACCTTTCTCCTTTGAAAGAGCTTGATTATACAATACTGAACCTGCATCTGCATAATGGCATTTCTTCCATGATGTGAAAATAGGACAACTCTTATCATCAATAGTCAATGAAGATATCACTGTTAAGAAATTAACTTTATCATCACCATCATTTTTATATTGAATTCCATAAGATTGTTGCTCTAAGAAACTTTTCTTTGGATTCTCTGGGTTGTAAATAATCTTAATCTTACAACGATAATGGCCATCTTCACTTACTGAATCTGAAGGACGTGTTTTGTAAATTAATGAATTACTTTGATTTGAGTTTTGATTTTCTTCCGAATTGTTACCGAATAAATCTTGAGGATTAAAGCCTAATACTTCTTGTTCTGTCATTTTGTTTAATTAAATATTTTTGTCAAATTTGAGATTTATAATGTGTCTTTATTAATAAAAATTATAAATCTTTAATATTATTTATAATATAGTTTAATAAAAACATGATTTTTAATATTTTTTTAAATTATTTTATTCCAAATATAAATTTGTTAGGTCCAGGTATCATTCCTCCACCTGTTCCTGTTGGTATTGTTTGAGCAGAAACCATATGAGGTAATGATGTGTGTGATGAAGGAGAACCAACTGTAGGTATACCAACTAACATCATTTGTCCATGTACATCTGCATTCCTTACATAATAATCAATAGCCTGAGCCATAGTCTTTGCCCATTCTTCTGCTAATAAATTCTTAATTGTCTCACCAAATTTTTTAGCTGCTTTATCTCCAACATCAGATTTATTTGGAAATGTCTCTAAAAATGCTTGTTCAAAAGCAACAGGTAAAGTTGTATTGAATAAATCTAATAAATTTTGTTCTAATACATCTGGTTTTAACATATTATAAATATTTATTTATTTATTTATTATAAATCCAACAACCAAATTCAAATAATGAGTCAATAATATCATTCTTTTGTTGATCTGTTAATTCTTTTGCATATGGCTCAATGTTTTCTTTTACATATTCTACCGCCATTCTATGTACATTATCCTTAACAGATTTAGGTGTTGATGCTGATGGACGCTTTGGACCCTTATGTGCTTCAAAATAAATCTTATGAGCCTTATCTAATAATGCATCAAATAAATCATCACCAAATAATGCACCAAAAAATTCATTTGTCTTTAAAGTCTCAACTGCTTTTTCTAACTTTTCAACATCTTCTTTCTTTGTGAAATCTAATGTCTCAACAACGCCATCATTTAATTCTGTACTTAAATCATTTAAAAATTTAAAAAAACTGTTATTCATAATATATATTATTTTATTTATTTGTTATCTTATTAATTTCTTTATCTATTATTAGTAGATTATAATTTATGTTTATTAAAAATATAGTATTTTATTGAGCATTTTGTATATTCCATCCACTTGGTACACCATTTACACCACTAACATTCCATTAAATGCATTTGGAGTAATAGTTATAAATATATTAGATATTTTAATATCTATAATAGGGCAACCATTAAATAATGGAGCACCATTACCAATAACATATTTATTCTTAAATGATACTTTCATTATATGAATACCTATAGTTTCAAATTGATGACTTATAGGTCCAGATTGATTAATATTATAAATAGTTCCATCATCTATTTCAATTTTACTGATCGATCCATCATAGTTAGATGCTATTTGTGTTGGATTACTGATCGATTGAATCATGATTTTAACTATTAATACACTTGCATCCCATCAAACTTAACATCTTTAATATCTTCTTATAATTCTATAATTGATGTATTTGGTGATGCAAACTTATTTGTAGATATAAAATCTTCATATTCTTGTTTGGTTGAAAATAATTTAAGGTATTTCACATTTATAAATTGATATAATTTATATTTAATAATAATATTAGCTAAATAAATCATCCATAAATGATTCTAGTTCAGTCTTTTTCTTTTCTTTTTTAGGTTTATCTTCTTTTTGTAATTCTAAGTATTTTTGATAAGCAACTTTATACTTCTCATTATAGTTACTATTATTATCAATATTGAATTCTTTAATAAAATATTTATGCTTATTGAAATCAGACTTATATATTTTTATTCGCTCTAATCCTTGTAAAAATATCTTATTTGTTATTGTTTGTTCAAAACAATCAACTATATCAAACAATCTATATTTGTCTTTTATATCTGATAATCCTAATCCACGCCCAATTGATTGCATATTCACTACATTAGATTTGAATGATTCAAATAATACTCCATAACATAAATCTGAAAGTGTGATACCTGTACTCATACAACCATAACTGGCAATCAATATACAATTATTATTATCTTTTAATTGTTGTTTTATCAAGTTTCTTTTCTTTGCATTAACACTTCCTGTAATTTTTACAACAATATGTTCTTTTCCAAATTTCTCTTCTACAATATCTGTTAAATGATTTATATATTCTGTATGATGACAAAGTATTAATGTATTCTTATCGCATTTAGGTAATATTTCATTACATAATATATCAATACGTTCAGACATAAAATGTACCATCATTCTTTCAACTAATAAAGCATTAGCACCAGCAGAATCGGCCATCATAACTTTCAATAGATTTGCCCATTCAATATCTTTCATTATATCTGACTTCAAAGGATCTAAATAGATATTATTTTTTGCCATTTGAACACCCATAGGCATAGACTTTTCATATCGTATTAAGAATTGTTGTTTATCCTTTTCTAATTCAACTCGTTTCTTTTGACCAGGTTTTTTAGGATTATCTACCTCAACATAATTATTTAGACAATATTCTGCACATTGTATATATAATTTTAGTTGTTTCTCTATATTACGGTATTTAAGTCTATATTGATAAATCTCTATATCTGATATATATCCAGCTTCTTTCAATTGGGCTGTTGATATTTGTTGAATCTTTGCACCTATTAATGAATGTATACAAAATCTTTCAATAGTTCTTTCTTTTGGTAATGTACCAGTCATACCATAAGCAATCTTTACATCAAGCATAAATGGCTGGCTAATTATCGTTTTAATTTGTGCTGCTTTAGCTCTATGTGTCTCATCAACAAACACTATATCATAACCATCAAAGAAATGTGGATTATATTTTGGATTAGGTTGTCCTTTAGGAGTTTTCTTCTCTAAGAACTTGATTAATGATTGGAATGTACCTATAGTAAGATTAGCTGATTCTACTAATTCTCCACCACCCCATATGCATTCCATTTTGAAAAACTCTTTATAGTCATTGAAATCATTGAATCCTTGTTGAACTAAATCTATAGAAGGTACAATCATCAACATTCTTTTAGCACCCAGGTATTCAACTGCATATCTATAAATCATATAAGCAATAAGAGTCTTTCCTGCACGTGTTGCCAACTCACTTACACTACGTTTCCAATTTAATATCTTATAAGCACATTCATATTGATAAGGGCGTGGTGTAAATTTCAAACCCCAACTATCTACAATATCTTTAAACTCTTGAAATGTATGTTGTATGCTTCTCTTTAGAAATCCTGGCTCTAACCCATCATATTCAATATTATGATCCCTAAAGAACTTATAAATTTCTTGCCAAAGGCCTATAGAGCAATAATATATCTTCTTACCTTTTGGATTCACATATTCAAATAAGAACTCTTCTACAAGCATTGGTCCATTATAGTTCTTAAGATGACATCGTGGATCTACAAGATTAAGATGATCTGTCAAGTTTGGTTGCTTCTCGTAATTATTATTTGGTGCCAACCATTTTTCATCTTCTTGTGTATCGTACTTTAAAAACAAATATCTAGTATCTTTTTCTGAGAAAACAAAATGTATCATTTATAGAATTTGCTAAATATTTTTGAGATTAATTGACTAGATCTTTCAAATGTATCTTCACTTTCTTTATTGTCTTCTTGGTATTCTTCATAATCATAATCATCCCAATCATAATCATAATTCTCTTCATAATCATCATTAGAATTTTCAATTGGTTTAGTACAAGTATGATCAAAAGGCATACCCATACCTAAATAATATGGAGGATTATATGTTTTGTTACAGTTTATATTAACTAATCTAAATATATTTTCAAGATATTCTTTATCTTCTATTTCTAAGAAGTCATTAAATCTAATATAATAATCACAAGTTAAATTAATAATATTTTCTTCTGGGTTTACACTAGTAATCATTACATTTTTTAATTCAAATAATTTTAATAAATTTGTAGTATCATAATATGAATTAATTTTAGATACATATAATATAATATCTGACACAATATCTTTTTTATTTATATAACATCTACCCTTTGTATAATCAAATGTACTGTCATATTCATATATTAGTCTTTCATATTTTAATGATGTTAATGCTTTATTTAAA
>Ga0247611_10003861_pt1 | contig 21577 bp, 9 predicted proteins | sample 177DNAGHGhighgp2_FD_192422 | JGI IMG/M metagenome (GOLD analysis project Ga0247611, IMG submission 192422) | Sheep rumen microbial communities from Palmerston North, Manawatu-Wanganui, New Zealand - 1770 DNA GHGhigh gp2 | ecosystem: Host-associated > Mammals > Digestive system > Stomach > Rumen ... | reverse complement strand
AACCTTTTACATGTCAAAATTATACAAGAGATTCATTACAATATTCATTCCCAAGACTTAGAGGAAATGAAGATGATAAGAAATATTATTACAGCGTATTACAAAATTTAAATAAAGGTTATTTATTTGCTCTTCTTTTCCAAAATGGAATGCAAACATATAATCGTACAATTGAAGATATAATCGGAGCTTATACAAAAGCTTATGTTTATTCTGATGTTGAAAATGAAGCAACAAAAATATATATTTATAATATTCGTCAAACCAAGAAATTAGAAGAAATGCCTTATAATCAATGGATTGTTGATAATTGCGGAGCTTTGAGTGCTTGGACAAATGAATTACTAACAAATGTTATTGAACCATTATCAAGACGTTCAATTTACGATGGACCAGGTGGAATTAATTGCATGTTCTCTTTATTCTGTGATGAATATGATATTATTGAAAAATCATTTATTGGAAAATTAGCAATTAATGCTTTAATTACAACATCAGATGCTGAAAATGTTAAACGCAGAATTTTAACGAATATTCGTAATCATTATTCAGAAATTTCAACTGAAACAATTGATTCATTCAGAGCTTCATATCATACAAATTATTTTGCTGTTAGAAATGGAATTTTAGAATATGTTTATGATGAATTGAAAGATGAAGGAAGAAAATGGTCAGTAAGATTATTAACTGATAATCGTGATAAAATTGTTCCTTCTTATTCAATGGCAAAATATGAGGAAGATTATGATTATGAATGCTCATATTGTAAAGATATGAAACAATTTATAAGAGAAATTTACCCATATGAAAAAGAAGAACATTATATGAGATTATGCTTTGCTTCTGCCGTATGTCCAAATATTCTTAAAAATATTTTCCTTTTCTTGTTCGGTACTGGTGCTGATGGTAAATCAACAATTGATAATATTATGCGTAAAATGTTAGGTGGTACTGGTTCTCTTACATGTTATGAAAATAATAAACAAATAACATTAAGAAACCCTCATGGCTATTTCGGAAGTATGCAACCAGAAACGATGACAAATAATAAAGGTAGGGGAATTTCAGATGAAGGAGGAACAATTAACCTTAAAGATAGAACATATTGTGTAATGCAAGAACCACCAAAAGGAGAAGTTAAAAGTGAAACTATTAAAACATGGACAGGTTTTGGACCAATTCAAGCAAGAGGAATGTATGAAAAAGCACAAGAAATTGTAGCTAATTGTTTAATTGTTTGTGAAACTAATATTGAACCAAGTTATGATTTTATTGATGATGGTATTAAAAGAAGAATTAAAGTCATTTATCATCAAGCTAAATTTGTTAATGATTCAAACAGAAATAATTATCAATATTGCGATAAATACAGTGATAAAAGAATTATTACAGTTAGAGAAATGGACCCATCAAAAATTCAAAGATTTGAAGAACATGTTGAATATTGGCAAGCATTCTTACAAATTTTAGTTAAAGATGCTCTTGAATTATTAAATAATGGTTGGGATAACTTAGGAGCAATTCCAGCTCCTCTTAGTATTAAAAATTCAACAATTAATTCATTTAAGAAATCTTCTAATTTATCTGGATGGTTTGAAAATAATATTATTACTAATGAAGAAACTTATACATATACAGATGATACAGGAATTGAAAAATTATGTACAAGACATTATGGATGGCTTAGTGTTGGTGAATTAATAGAAAAAATAAGAAAAGAACACAGAGACGGAGTAAAAGAAGGAAGCCCTATTTTAGATTGTAAAGTTAGGACAAGTGCTAAAGAACAAGTACAACAAATAGTTAAAGCTATTGAAAATACTTATAATGGTAGAATTTTCAAATTAAAACCAGAATTAATTTTAAATAAAGATGGTAAAACAATCAATATAGAGAAAGTTAAAAAATTAGTTAAATTGGCTAATAAATCAAATGAAGAAGAATATGTTGATAATTTCATTATTAACAATATTGAGAATAAAAGAAATGTTAAACATGTTGGAGAATCAATAACAACTGATAATTATTATGATTTATTGGTTTTAGGTGTTTCATATAAAATTGATGAAAAAGGAAATGAAGAAGGTGAGGAAGGTGAATATGAAAATGGTGTCGATGATGTTGAAATAAATTAAATTAATTAAAATATAAACTTAATTTTATATTTATTTATTTTTATTTTTATTAATTTTATAATATTTAATTTTAATTTCATAATTTAATTTTATATTTATTTATTTTTATTTTTATTAATTTTATATTATTTAATTTTAATTTAATATTTATAATTCTAAATCATATTTATAATATATTTAATTTAATTTAATATTATTTAATTTTAAATTATAACTATAATATATTTAATTTAATTTAATATTTATAATTCTAAATCATATTTATAATATATTTAATTTAATTTAATATTTATAATTCTAAATCATATTTATAATATATTTAATTTAATTTAATATTATTTAATTTTAATTTCATAATTTAATTTTATATTATTTAATTTTAATTTCATAATTTAATTTTATATTATTTAATTTTAATTTCATAATTTAATTTTATATTATTTAATTTTAATTTCATAATTTAATTTTATAGCATATTTAATTTATAATTCTAAATCATAATTTCGTAAATCATATTTATAATATATTTAATTTCATAATTTAATATTTATAATTCTAAATCATAATTTCGTAAATCATATTTATAATATATTTAATTTCATAATTTAATATTTATAATTCTAAATCATATTTATAATATATTTAATTTATAATTCTAAATTATAACTATATTTTTAAATTACATAATTTTATTTTTAAATCAAAATGATAATTATAACAATATTCATAATTTCAATTATTTTGAATATTTACTTTTTAACTAAAATTATTAAAAATAAAGTTAATATTGAAGATAAAACATACACAATGCTACAACATTATTTAACAATTCAAAAACCAGATAAATTATTTAAAACATATTATGATTCAACTATTGAATTAAATAAACAAAATTTAAATTTAAATAAAGTTATTACAATTGAATTTAATGAAAATTATAATAATTATCATGCTGGCAAAGCTTGTATGTCTGATATTGTAAATAATTTAAATCATTCTGATTTTTCAAAATATATGAAATATGAAGAAGAACCAAAATTAATTTATAAAAATGGCGTATGGAATTTAAATGCAAAATCAATAAATATTGATTTATCAAAAAAGAAATTTAAAAATATTGCTGTTAATTTTCATATTAATTATGATAATTTAAAACAAATTGCGGAAAATGTTAAAAGAACAGATTTAGATGATTTAACAAAACATTTTAAAAATTTAGATAAAATAAATAAAAATAAATATATAGTATATAATATTTATGATTCATATTTCTATGAAGAAGAAATGATAAACATTAAAACATGGTCAGATTATATTAATAAATGTTTAATGTTTCATTATAAACAAATGAATTTGAAAAATAATAATAATTCCTCGGAATTTTCCTCCGGAAATGAAAATATAATTGATATTATTACATCATTTAATAAAATATCAAGAAAATATTCATATATATTTGAAAATAACGAATTAATATTATATTCATCAACTTCAAAATCAATAATTTTACCAAATCCAGATGGTTTAATTGTCAATAATGAAAAACTAGTTTAAAATAATAAAATTTAAATTAAAAAATTATTATTTGTCAATTAACATTTATTGTATTATTATAATTTTTAAAAAATATATTTAAGTATTTTATTAATTTTTTAAAATTCACGAATTTTCATTTCAATTTTTATTTTTTTAATAGATAAATAAATGGATAGCTGTACATATATCAATATTACAGATACATCATTTGTTTCTAATTATACTTTAATAGTAAATAGCAAAATAACAGAATTAGAAAAAGAAATTAAAGATTATAAGCATATTCTTAATATTATAGCTAATTATCAAAAAGAAATTGAAAGATTGAAGAATAAAATTAATTTTTATGAAAAAGCTATGGAAAAATGCGGAAAACTTAATGAACTTAGAGCAGTTCAAGAAAATATTGAATTAAGAAATAGAATTATTGAAATTCAAGATAAGATTAATGAAGATAAAAAACAAAAGGATAAAGAATCAAACGATAAAGAAAATGGTATTGTTGAAATGATTAATTCAAATGTTATTAAATCATTAATAAACGATAGTCCTAAAAATACAGTTGAAACATTTACTGAAACTAGAGATGGAATTAAAACCTTAAAAGTTGATGGATTACATTCAATGTAAAAATATTTTTAAAGTATTGTTATTAATCTATAAATATTTTTTAAAGTATTATTTTTAATTTAATTTAATTTATTAAATTATTATTAGAAATATAAATATTATTTATAAATATATTTTTTATTCAATTTTAATCAAATGTTAATTTTATTTCTTTTAATTATATCAACTTCTGCTATTGATAATAATAATGATTATTCACATTGTTATAATTATTGTGATAAATATAAAGGAATAACAATACCAATATTTCAAAATCCAGGTATTATAATCGATTATGAATTAGCATATAATCTATGTCTTGAAATATGTATTCCACCACGATTTAGATAAATTTATAACAATAATAAAATAAATATTTATAAATCAAATTAAATTTAAACCAATGAATGAATAATTATTAAGCGAAATAAAAGAAATTAAAATTGATATAAAAATATAAAATTTGTATTTTATTAATAATTATTATAACAATAATTAAAATATTTAAAAATGTTTAAATAATAGTATTTATATATTTTTATATATTTTTATAAAGTTGTTTAATTTTATGCTTTATTTTTATTTAACTATATTTTAATTTATTTATTTATGTTTTTAATTTAATTTTATTGTAATTTGTATTTTTAATTTAATTTTATTATAATTTAATTTCATTTATATTTTTAATTTAAATTCAATTATAATTTATATTTATTATAATTTAATTATTTATTTATTTATAATTTTAATTTAATTCAATTGTAATTTATATTTTTAATTTAATTCAATTGTAATTTATATTTTTAATTCAATTTCATTTATATTTTTAATTTAAATTCATTTATATTTATTATAATTTAATTATTTATATATTTATATTTTTAATTTCAGTTATATTTATTTATTTAATTTAATTTGTTTATATTTTTAATTCAATTTCAATTCGATTTATTTATATTTTTAATTTAATTTCAATTTATATTTATATTTATAATTTAATTTTATTATAATTTATATTTATTTATATTTTTAATTTATATTTATTTATATTTTTAATTCAATTTCAATTATATTTATGTCTATATTCAATTTCGATTCAATTAATTATTTTTAAATAAATATAAATAAATGAATATTTATAACATAAATTCCATACATATAAATGGAAAAGTAATAACACATATTGATACGGATGAATTCAGTGCTTCAAATACGCATATACCATCATCATCACTTATTAAAAAATCAATAACAAGTAAAAATTATATTTCTGATTATCAATATTCATGGGATATTAGTAATTATATAATTAATTCAAATATACCTAATAGTGTTTATATTCCTGAATTATATTGTACTATAACATTTAATGATTCAATTGAATATAATGATTTAATTATAAATTCATATACAACTGAAAATTATAAAAATACTGAATTAATTTCAAGTAATCTCGAAGATTATACAAATATTAAATCATCAGAATTAAAAAATGTTTGTTCGATTTATATTCATGATAGTTATCCATACGATACAATTTATATACCAAGTGATATTAAATTTAATTTAAATTCTTCATCAAACACATTTACAGAATATCATTATATACCTCAAATTCTTAAATTTGATTATTTCTACAAAATAAAATATATTAAAGCACCAACTATTAAAATATTTACAAATACTCAAATTGGTCATCAAGTCGTTAAAGATAATTTAATTCTTGATAATGCTGCGGTTGTTAAATGTTTTGATGAAACAACAATTTATGAAAATACACCAATTAATTTATTGAAAACATTAAAAATTATTCCAAATACACAATATATACCATCATCTAATCATGATTTAATACCTAGTCCAAATTCCGAATATTTTGACATAACAAATTCAACAACATATCAAAATCCAATAATAATTCGTACGCATTCATCACCGGCTAATCTTCTTGTATTTGTTAAATCAGGTTCAACCCTTACAGATAAATTAAATAATATTTCAACAGAATATCAAATAGATTCATTATATCATAATAAAATTCCTGCTTCAGTTTCCGATTCAGATTATAATATTTCAATATTTCATAACTATTTAACATTACCACCTAATCATGAATTAAAATTAGCTTATGGCAGTATTATTTATCCGTATTCTGAATTTAATGATGAATTTGAAGTATTATACAATAATCAACAATTTTCACTTAAAAATGTCGAATTACATGGAATTGCTAGAAATCCAACATTATTAGAAGATAAATTATTAGATGGTATTTATTCAATTGGTGGCGTGATTTCATATAATCGAAGTAATCAAGAAAATCAGATATTTCTACCAAAAGGTACGATTTTAACACCAGGTAGTTTAATTACATTATCATCAACATATTTAACTAATCGAAATTTATATATGGCATCAATTTTAGGTGTTGGTAATTATACAACAATAGTTTTTAATTATTATAACACACAAAATTTAAATACATATATTATTTTAAATACTACAACATTATCAGAAGATTTATATTTACCATGTATTAATACTGATAATATTTGGAAAGGACATTATGCTTATCCTGTTTTAGTTGCTAATGTTGGTAGTAAATTAATCACAGGTTCTGAATTTTATGATATTTCAACATATTATAATTTAAATAATGCTACTCGTCCTATTTTATCGTCATCTTATCGTATTTCAATGTCTAAACAAAGTTTGACAAATTCAAATGAAATTAATTATAAAGATTATTCATTTGTTATTCGTAATTCAGAATTTGAAACTATTAATTCAAATGTTTATGGTTATACTCATCATATTTCAATATCTGGTGGTATTACAGAATCAGGAAATTATATTTTATCAACATCATTTGGTAAAATGGAAATTCAAAAATATAAAAATATTAATTCATCTAATTTAATTATTATAATTCAATCTAATTTACAAATTAAACCACCAATACTTAAAAATTTTACAATTATAATTCATTGTGATAAAAATACAGTTGCTACGGTTATAGATTCAGAAACAAAACAATTAAATTCATATTTAGATGAATCAAATCAATATATAATAACATATATACCCGATACAACTATTTATGATTCTATTTATAATTTTTGTAGTATAACTTTATCAAATGGTAAAATATATTTTATTGAATTAGTGCCAACAGTATTAAATATTTCTGGTGAATATTATGATAATGAAAAATATATTAAATTAACTAAAAATGTAGATTTATCAACAAGTTATGAATTAGATTCAATAGTAAATACAGTTTATACAAAATATAATACATTATTAAAATCTGGTACAAAAATAGCTAAAAATAGTATTATTAATAATAAAATATATTCAGAAGATTATATTATTCCAAAAGCTAATACACCAATTTTAATTCCATCAAAACCATCAACAGGTTCATTATTAGCTAAAAATTCATTAATTAGCGCTGGAAGTGTTTTAAATGGTAATACAATAACAACAGATATTATTTTATCTATTGATACGATAGCATCAGAAGCAACACAATTTTTAAATATTGGTTCAGAATTAGCACCAGGTAGTAATTTTGAAATAAACAGTTTATTAAATGGACAATTAATAGCGCGAAAAATAGATATTGATGGATTTTTAGTTATTGAGTCTGATTCAACTTTAAATGTTGGTTCGATAATATCAGCTGGTAGTTTTATAACATTTGAAAATAATATACAATATGTTAATCGTAAAGATTTGGTTATAAATTCAGAAAATACAAATAATAATACAGATTTAAATACAGAAAATGAAAATTCATCAAATTCATCAAATTCAAATTCAAATATTAAATATTTATATAATAATTCCGTAATCGATAAAGGCAGTAAAATTGCTATTTCAAGTTTTATTAATAATTCACAAATTAAATATATTATTGATGAAAATAAAAATATTAATTCTGAATCAATCATTTCAATAGGTAGTGAAATTAAATCAACATCTGTATTAAATATTGGTTCTGTATTAAATGGAAATTATATTAGGGGTAATGATACAACTTTAGGGGCAAATAATCAAATATTATCATTTACACGAATTCTTCCAAATTCAATATTAGCATCTGGAACACAAATTAAAGCAGGAAGCATATTAAATGGTGAAAAAACATATGGTAATTATAGTGAAACTACATTAACTGATAATTATATTTGTAATGGTAATGAAACATTTGTTACCATTAATAATTCACATCAAACAATAATTAAAGCAAATAGTAAATTAACATTAAATTCAAGTTATGTTTTAATTAATGGTAATGAAATAATAATAACATCTGGAGATTTAAAAACAGTACAAAATGACAAATTAACATTATTAAGAAATATTAATTATCTTATAAATTCATCTACATTAATAAAATCAGGAAGTAAAATTAAAATTGGAAGTAAAATTAATAATAAATTAATTGATAATACAAACACTGAATATTTAGAAAATGATTTAATAATTGGTGATGCTGGTTTAAATGTATTAAATGATAGTATTTTAAAATCAGGTTCAGAAATTATTATTGGTAGTATAATTAATGGATATGAATATACAAATATTGATAAAACGGCAATTCCAATTAATGAAAATATAATTATTACTACTGATAATATTAATAAATATTCAATTTTAAATGCTGGTGATGTGATAATAACAGGTTCAAAAATATATTCTGGAAGTATAATTAATGATACAGAATATCCATTTTTCAATCCTGAATTAAATCATAATTACAGTAATAATTCAGCTGATTCAAATGATTATATTATGACAAAAATATTAAAAGGTTCTGTAATTAGTAATGGAAATATAATTAATGGAACTATTGAAAATGGAAATATAATTGATATTTCAGGTTCAAATAGACATGAAAATACAACAATTAGTTATAACGGGAAAATACCAAAATATTCACGAGTAATTGGTGGAAGTACAATAAATGATATTGAATATTCAAAAGGATATGATTTAATTGAATTTGATGAAGATGAATTTATAATTGATGATGATAATAATTCTGAATATATTGATAGGGTTATAGCTGTTAATTCATATGCTATGAAAGGTTCGATAATATCAGGTCATGAAATTGAAATTAATACATATTTAAACATTGATTGTTTAAATATTCAAACTACATTTAACAATTTAACCGGATTTAGAAATAAATTTACAAATGTATCACATATAGTTTATTATGATTATGGAAATAAAAAGGTGTTAATAATGAAACAATTTAAATTTACAAATACAATAAATAATATAAATAATCGACCTGTATATTATGGGAATGGTTCATATTATTATGGTTATAATGGTTGGACAACTGGAAGTGAAACAATTTGGCAATCAAATATTCAATCAGGAACAATTATGATGCCTGGTTCAACATTTGATTATGCTGTTTATGAATTAGCGAAAAATTCAATTCAATTAACTTCAAATTATGGCGAATTTGTTGAATTAGATGAATTAGAATTGAAATATGAATTTGATAATGATATTCAAATAACAAATGGATTTAATACTAATTTACCATTATATGCTTTAGCTGGTAGTAATATTAATGGAACTATAATTCAAAATGATGAATTATATATGAATAATCAATGGTTAAACAGTGGAAGTGTTATCGTTAAAGGTTCATATACTTATTGTGGTTCAAATATTTTATCTAATTCATCAAGTTCAGAAAATACAAATACTTTAATCATGCCATATGATACATTCACAACTTATAAATGGGATGGTTTCAGAATATCAACATTAAAATTAAAGAAAGGTAGCAAAATAAGATTATTAAAAGAATACGTATTAGATAATGATATCGAAATTGAAAATAATAAAACTACTGAAATAGCATTGTTTTCAAATTTAACAAAAATATTAAATGATGATGTATCAATTAATTCAAATTATGAAACACGATTTACAAATAATACAAACAATGTAATATGTAGTGGTTATAAAATTATAGATGACGATACCGTTATTTTAGAAAATAAACGAACTGAATTATCATTAGGCTCAGAACTTGGCATTAATTCAATTATTAAAGAATATTCAACATATCATTTATTAAATAATGATATTGAAATTTCAGATTCAACCATTTTAAAAGCAAAAACAAAAATAAAATCAGGAAGTACGATTATTACATCATCATCAATATCGCCATATATTACATTAGATGAAGATAAATATATAACAGGTGAAACAACAATTTTAGAAGGAAGTATTTTAAGTGTTGGTTCAAATTATTATGAAAATTATAAAACATTAGATGAAGATTTAAATAATATTGTATCAATAACATGTCGTAATGGTTCAGATATTTATACTGGTAGTAATATTATTAAAATAACTAATCCTGTAAAAACATATGATTATAATATTCAAATTACAAATGATACTATTTTAGAATCTGGAAGTATGATACCATATGGAAGTATTATTGTTTCAGGAAGTCAAATTAATAATAAATTAATTTATGGCGAACGTACAATTTTAGATAAAGATACAAAATTAATTAATGGAGATTATTTAATTAAATCAGGAAGTACAATTATTAAAGGTAGTATAATAAAAGGTGTTATATATGATGAAGATGTAGAAATTAATGAAGATATATATAATGAAGATTATTCAAATAATTCAGGGAATACATCAACAGGGAATAATACAAATACAAATTCAAATACATCAACAAATAATTCGGGAAATACAGCATCATCAACAAATCAAAATATATATCTTAAAACAGGATGTAATATTATTCAAGGTTCATATTTAGGTGATACAACATTTGCTACAACAAGACAAATCGAATATAATTATTCGAATGGAACATTATTAAATGAAAATTCAATTTTAGCAAAAGATTCAATAATTTTTAAAGGCAGTATTATTAATGGTGAAGAAATTAATTATGTTGATATTACTGATGATATTTATATAAATAATTCATCAAGTGTTGAAATCGGAAGTATTTTATTAAACGGAAGTATAATTAAAAAAGGTTCAGTAATTAATAATAAATTATATACAACAGATGAACGATTATTAAATAATTTAACTGTATTAAATTCAGGTTCTGATTTAAAACAAGGTACAAATATAGTTTCAGGAAGTTCAATCGCTCCAGGTAGTTTTATTAATAATATTGAATATAATAATATTGTTGTATTAAATGATGATTTAGAAATTAAAAATTATGCTGAATTATTAGATGGAAGTGTTTTAATTGTTGGTTCAAAAATTATTAATGAAGATGGTTCAAAAATGATTGTTGGAAATTTACAAGATGACGGACATTTTGAAGAAAATCACGGCGGCAATGAATGTAAAATGAAAATTAGAGAATATGGATATACACAACAAATGGGGCCACCTTCTGATTTTATACGTTTATTAATATCAGAAGATATGGAAAATAAATATACATATTTAACAATTGATGATTTAGTTGTTGCTGATGCTTGTTGTATTTATACAAATACAGAAAATATATCAAATTCAAATAATACAAATCAAAATAATACATCAAATCAAAATAATACATCAAATTCAGAAAATAACAAATTTAGTGAATATATAATTGTTAAACAAGATGCGCCAATTTATAATCTTCTTAAAGTTCAACCAAATGAAGTTGCTATTTTAAATCAAGGTTCAGTTATAGTTAATGGAAATTATGAACAATTTTCAACGAATATTAATGTAATTAAAGTATTCAATAATGAAGAAGAAGAACCATATGGTGATAATATTTCAACAATTACAATTGAATCAGAATATTTCTATTCATTATGTTTTAATCTTAAAAATCCGAAGAGCGTTGGCGCGACCTCCGCAAGGAATTCTGAAAATAATTTAGGAATCGTTAATGATGTAAAATCTGAACGTACATTATCACATGTAATATTTAAAAATCAAAAAATAATTGACCCATCAAATATTATTGTTAATTATGGAAGTAATATTTCATTCGATACATTTAATTTAAAACAAATTTATATAATTCCATCAGAATTTACACATATTGATTTAGCAAAAAATAATAATTGGTATAGAAACTGTATAACTAAATGCTTAGAATATAACGATACATTAATTTATGGAATTGATAATGAAAAAATATCAAAATTAGGTAATAGAAGTAAAAGTTCAATGTCTTCATTAAAAACGGAAGAATATGTATTTAATTTATTTAATATCAATTCAACTGTTTATATTACTCCTGAATCCGAATTTACACAAAATTTGATTAAATTATGTTTAAAAAATAGAAAATTAATTGGAAATATAATATCAAAAGTTAATAATCAACATTTAAATTTATATATTCAAAGTGAAAGATATAAAAAAGTAATTGATGAAATTGAAAAATATTCATATATCAATTTAATATCTGAAGGATATCATAATATATTATCAGAATATGAATTAATTAAAAATACAAATATATTATATATTAATAAAAATTGTTATTATGATTCAACATTTGGATTAGAAATTATTAAATCTAAAAATTCAGAAATATATTATTATTCTAAAAATTGTTTAAGCAATATTAAAAATAATAAAAATAATAAAATAATATTTACATCAAATGTTATCGATTTAAGTAAAAATGAAAATTATTATATGATTAATTTTGAAGATAATATTTTAATAATTAATGAAGATGATATACCTAATGAAATTATAATTATGCCCGGAACAAATTTAAAAGCAATATATATTAATAAAAATAATATAACACTACATTTAAAAGATTATATTAAAATCTTAGTTATATCAGATAATCCATTAGATAATAACGCAATGACCATACATTTAAACGAAAATTGTCAATTAGATTCAATAATTATTGATGAACCAACGCATTTAAAAAGAAGTAATACAACAGCAATGTATATTAATGCTAAAAATTTTGTATTCGAATCAACTTTTAATTTAGGAAGTATGGAAAATTACGCTGTATCAAATAGAAATATTTATGTTAATTATAAATTATTAGATTTAACTTATGAATTAGATAATGATGTTAAATCAGGATATTTAACTGTTGTTGAATCAAGTGATTATGGAATTTCTGGCGTTTCACACGTATTAAAATATCAAAATCCAGGTGATGAAGATATGTCAAAATATCAAGGAAGCGTTAGAGATGACGGAATTATTATAAATATTGATAAATTTGAAGAATTAAGAGGATATAAAAATAAAATGATATTTAATGGTTTAATGAACATGAAACAATATTTTAATAATCAAAATTTAGTTTTATTAATATTAGTTAGAGAAACATTAAAAGTTCCTGGAATTGCTATTGTTAATGAATATTGTAATATCTATGTTTATTATGATTTAAATACATGGAGAACAGCTAATTTTAAAGCACGTAGTTATACGAAAATAGCAGAATAAATAAATAAAATAAATAAAATTTGAATTAAAATAAAATAAATAAAATTTGAATTAAATAAACTTTAAAATTAATGATGATTAAAATGAAATAAATTAAAATATAAAAATAGAAATAAATTAAAATATAAAAATAGAAATAATAAAATATTCGATATAAATAAATGAAATGAAATATAAATATAAGAATTGAAACAATATTTTTTTAATTATTTTTAATGAATAATTTAAATTATAAAGAAATATTTATTATATCAAAATATTTTGAAAATGATGAAGATTATATAAATTTAGCCAAAACTAAAAAAGATTATAATATTTTAGATTTATACCGTTATAATCCTATTGAATTAACAGATAAAAACATTAAACTTTTTAAAAATATTGAATACTACCATATTTATAAAAAAGAATCTTTAAATTATTTAGAAAACATAGATATTAAAAATATAATAGTATGGGCTAGAATTAATTATTCAAAAGCATTTTTAAAAAATATTATCACATATAAACGTTTAATTTTAAAAGAACCAATTATTCCAATTCCAAAAAATGTATATACTATTAGTAAATATCGTTATTTATCTGAAAAAGAAGTACCAGAAACTATGATTATACCTGATAATGTTTATAATTTAGATTATTCTTGTTTTAATCGTAGTGATGGTATAAAAAATATAATACTTCCTTCAAATATTACTGAAATTTCTTATGGATGTTTTGAAAAATGTAAAAATCTAGAAAATATAAATTTAGAAAACATTATTATAATTAACCTTAGCGCATTCAAAGAATGTGAAAAATTGAAAAATATATATTTAAATAGTATCGAACATATATTCGGTGCTTCATTTGAAAAATGTTATAATTTAACAGAAATTAAATTATCATCACATTTAACATATATAGATGATGATATATTTAAATATTGTATTAATTTAAAAAGTATTGATTTAAGTATTTGTACAAAATTAACACAATTAGGTAGTAAATGTTTTAAAAATAATTTAAGTTTATCAGAAGTTAAACTATCATCATCAATTAAAACATTAAATTATAAATGTTTTGAAAATTGTTGTAATTTAAAATATATTAATTTAAATAATGTAAATTATATAGGTAATAAATGTTTTAAAAATTGTAAAAAATTATATTCATCATCAATTGATTCAGATGAATTAATATTTTCAACAACTATTAAATATTTAAATATATCATCATTTGAAAATTGTATTAATTTAAAAAATATTAATTTAAAAAATATATCATACATTAAGCACTATTGTTTTAATGGTTGTGAAAAATTAAAAAATATTAAATCCGAAAGTAATAAAATATCATTAAGTAATGGATGTTTTTATGGTTGTATAAGTTTAAAAACAATATTAAATAATATATCAAATTTTAAAGATTCTTATTCTGAATGTTATGGATTAAATAAAATTGATTTATCAATTTTTACATTTAAAATTTTGTCTGTTAATACATTTTGGGATTGTAAAAATTTGAAAAATATAACATTACCTTCAACACTTAAAGAAATACCAAATTATTGTTTTGCTCATTGTGTAAATTTAGAATATATTAATTTACAAAATACTACAAAATTAAATAAATATAGTTTTGGATGGTGTAAAAAATTAAAAGAAATAGATTTAACTAATATTTCTGAAATTGGTAAATTTTGCTTTGGAGGCTGTAAAAAATTAAGCAAAATAACATTTGGTGATAATTTAAAATGTTTAAGTCGTAGATGTTTTAATAGATGTATAAATTTAAGAAGTGTAATTTTACCTTCAAATATTACACATTTAAAGGAAGAATGTTTTAATAAATGTTCGGATTTAGAATATATAAAATTGGATAATGTTTTAAAAATTGAAAATAAATGTTTTAATTATTGTTCAAAATTGGATAATATAAAATTAAATACTAATATTAAAACATTATATAGAAATACATTTAATAATTGTATTAATTTGAAAAATATAAATTTAAAAAACGTAGAACATATTTATAAAGATTGCTTTAAAAGATGTAAAAAATTGAAATAATATTAAATAATAATAAATTGAAATAATATTAAATTATAATAAATTGAAATAATATTAAATTATAATAAATTGAAATAATATTAAATTATAATAAATTAAAATAATAAATAATAATAAATTGAAATAATAATAAATTATAATAAATTGAAATAATAATAAATTATAATAAATTGAAATAATATTAAATTATAATAAATTGAAATAATAAATTATAATAAATTGAAATAATATTAAATTATAATAAATTGAAATAATATTAAATAATAATAAATTGAAATAATATTAAATTATAATAAATTGAAATAATAAATAATAATAAATTGAAATAATATTAAATAATAGATTATAATAAATTGAAAATTTTAATTCAAAACAATTTTTTTAAATAAATTTTAATAAAATTATGTCAATTCAGAAAATAAGATTTGTATCTAAAATACCAAATATTAATAATTCATGTGCCCTTGATGCTTTAACCATGTATTTAGAATTATTGCCTGAAGAATTATCAACAAAAATAATAAATTATTTTGATAATAATTTAAGAACATTGATATTAAAATTGGAACAACAATTATATATAGATACGATAGGTGATTATAATTTAATACATCGACTTCATTTAATTAATAAATATTTTAAAAAGATTAATAAATCTCGTGAATGTGATTTTATAAGTCTTGATGAAATATTATTTGAAAATGAAAAATTATTAGAAAGTGGATTAATTACAGAAACAGCGCATGATTATAAAAAAGCATCAATTCAACTTGTTAATATATCAAATTCACATTATGTTGTTAAATTATGTTTAAAAGATATTAATGAAGATAACAATGATAATAATGAAAATATAAATAAGAACATTAACACAATCTCCATAAAAAATAGTGAAAATAAAATTAATAATGACAGTGAAAATGTTAATGAAAAATGGATATATCTTGATGATTTACCAGAATATCAATATATAAATGAACAAATTGTATTAATTCATAATTTCAATGATATTACGGAAATTAATAATGTATTTAAAAAAATAATGAATATGGGAAGATAAATTTATATTTTTACATTTATTATTTAGCTTTTACACTTTAATTTAACTTTTATTATTTTATATTTATTATTTAATTCAATCTTTAATATTTTAATTTAACTTTTAATTTAACATTTTTTAGAGATTATTTAAAATCTTTAATTACAATTAAATTAATAATGTCATTAAAATCATTTCTCGACATTACACATAAATATCAAGAAGCAATAAATAATATAAATGAAAGTATTAAATATCATAAAATTCTTGATTTGAATAAAAATAATGAGATTAATGAATTATTCGTATCATTAAGCGAACCAATATTTTATGATAAATATATTTCATTAAAAAAGAAATATGATATGTATAATTCAATGATATCAAATCAATGTGTTATAAATTATTTAATTTAAATCAAAAAATATATTGAGAAATGATTTTTAATTTCAATTTATTTATATTTATTATATTTTTAATTTTAATTTATTTATGTTTAATTTATTTTTAAGCATCGTATTCTTCTTCATTATCATCCAATTTAACAGAACTAAATTTATGCCTTAATTTGAAAATTTCATTTGTCAATTTTTGATTGTTAATAAATGTTGCTATTGTATCATGCTGTTGTAATTTCTTTTGATGTTCTTCTGGACTTGTTGTAATAATATATTTCTTTAATTGATTAACAGTTATTCCAGCTTGAGCACAAATTTTATTAAATTCTTCAGTTTCAACAAATATACCTAACCATTTACTTACACCTTCTTCAGTTTTAACAGCAAATGTTTCAGTTAATGGATGTCCAATAATTCCAACAACTGGCGCATTATCTGTTGTTACTACAAATTGAGGTTGATTAATTGTATAACTTTCATCAGTCATATATTTTAACCAATCGAAACTTTTACCCAAATTTTCAGTTAATTTTGCTATATCTGTAGTTTTACATGTTCCAACATGATAACAACCAAAAGGTATTGCTGGGAATGATTCAACAGCAGCTGCCGAAAGATAACGGCATAATTCTAAATTTGTTTTCATTGTTCCTTTGACTTTAAACAATCCTACACCGTCATTCAACCATGAAATAATAGCAGCTAAAAATGCTGAATAATGTTTAATATTACTTGGTTCAATTTTAACTTTTTCACCTTTAATTACTTCTTCTTTAACATCATGTAATTTTGGTAGAGCACATTTATCAAGAACTGATAAACAAACATCTAATGAATGTTCATCAATATCAAATTTTGGCGCAATATCTCTTAAATAATTTGGAAGCCAAGTCAAAGCAGCAATAATACCAGTATATAAATTTTGTGTCATACTTTCACCACCTAAAGTTATATAAACTTCGGCTGTTTCTTTTGATTTTTTAGATTTCATCGAAATTGTATTTTCATTTTCAATAATTGCTCTTGCTTCATTTAATGCTTCCATCATCATAATTGGATTAACTGAACTATAAATTTTATCAAAATATTCGGTTGGATTTTCAGTTGATACATTTGATACCATAGCATTTAGAATATCTTTAAGTTTGTAATCTTTGAATTCTTGGCTTGTCATGTGTTTAAATGATTTAAAAAAATAATGATTTTTAAAATATGTTAATTTTTACAAATATTAATTTTAACATTATAAAATTATAAATTTAATTTAATAAATTCAAATTTGAATTATAATTTTATTATCATTTTAATATTTTATTTAATATATTTTTAATCATTTATTTAATTTTAACATTTATATTTAATTTATATTTAATTTATATTTTAATATTTTATTTAATTTATATTTTAATATTTATATTTAATTTATATTTAATATTTATTATCATTTAATATATTTTTAATATTTATATTTAATATTTTATTTAATTTATATTTTTAATATTTTAATATTATTTTTACAAAACATCATCTTCATTTTCAACATCATCAGCATCAATATCTTCATCGTCTAAAATGTCATAAATAAATGTTGTATCTGAACAATCAAGTATAGTCCATAATTCAGGGTTATTAATATTAACTATAACATTTAATATTTCTTCAACAGTCCATTCATTTTTATCAGTATGTGTCCAAACTTTTAAAGTTGGTATAATTATACTTTTTTGACTGATTATATTTTTTCGCAACTTATCAAAATTTAATTCTGTTAAATTTAATTGTTTCATAACTATTTTTTTAGTTTTTTCAAAATCTTCATTTAATATTTTTGTAATATCTGGTATTTCGAAGTTTGGCATTTTAACAGTATTAACAACTTCTAAAATATAATCCATTCCAAATTTTTCAAAATATTTTTGAAAAACTTCATTTAAATTTTTCATGTTTTTATTAATTCCGCATTTAATACAAGTCTCACCTTTCCATTCATGATTATCTCCATATGTTTCAGGACAACAATTTTTAATATAATCTTCAAATGTTGAAATATTACTTGATATTGTTTTTTCAATATTTCCGGAGGAGTTCTCCGAGGAATCATCGCTATTATCTTTATCTTTTTCAATATCTTCAGCATTTTTAATTTTAATATTTTCTACAGTTTCATCAATTTTTAAATCATCTATCCTAGATTGTTTTATTAAAGCATTAAATTCACCCATCTTATTTTCTTTTTTTAATTTTTTAACTTCATCAGTAGCATATGAATTAAATACTTCATCAAAATTATAATTTAATGAAACATCAACTTTTGTCATAGCATCATAAATATTTTGAGTATCACCAAATGCTCCAGATTTTAAAGTATTTTCAACTTTAACATCATCAAATCCTACTGTTGCCAATGCTTCTGATAAAGTCATTAAAAACCCCGATGTTCTTGATATTGGAGGATGATTTTTAATTACATTAATACAAAATAAAGCAGCTACACCTGTTGCTTTATCATCAAAATCTTTAACATCATGCGAAACCATTTTTGAAATTAATTCAGCGACAGCATTATAAATATAAATAAAAACTGTTCCATCTTCAGTTGAACAACCATAAGCAGACATTAAAGTATAAACATATTCAGCTACAGTACGTGGTAATGTTGTTGTATCTTCAAAACTTAACGATTCTAATGAACAACCACAATATTTACAATTTCCTTTAACTGAACATTCAGCAGAAATTTTATAAAGTGATTCACCTGATAATGTCATATAAACATGCTTACACATTATGGGAATTTTTTGTGATTGGTTATTTTTAAAATTTTTAACATCCATTTCATAATGTCCTGTTTCTTCATTATATTTTAAATCTTCTTTAACATCATTAAAATAATAATTGATATGATTAATAATTTCAATAATTTCACGAGGTATAGTAAATAGATTGTAATTAATTTTAACTTTATTATCTAAAATATTTAAATCACTAGTTTTTAATTTATAATCTTTTGCTTCTGGTATTAATGGTTTTAAAAAATCAGCATGTCTTCTAAAATTAGCGGTTGTTTCAATAAATTCTGAAACAAATTTAAATGAATCATAAATTATTGAACTTGAAGGTTGTGAAACATAAAATTTAATACTTTTATCGAAATTAAGATTATTTGAAACTAATTTAGCTTTTGAAGTATAATAAACTAATTTATTATGATATGAATGTAATAAATGGTTATATTCAACTTTAGGGTCGATAATATAATTTTTATTAATTAATTCATCTAAATTACGATTTTCAATATTTTCAAATTTTTTATTATCTTGAATTACATAATCATTAGGTTTGAGAACAAAATTTTTTGAAATATTAATTTCTGGTTCTTCTATTCTAATATCTTTATTTTGCGGAGTTTTTGAAAATTCAACGTTATAATAAGGATTTGAGTTTAATGATTCAATAAAACTAAATTCTCTTTCATCAAAATCAGCATAAAAACATTTTGTTCTAAAATCTGAAATTTTATTTATTTGAAATTTAATATTGTTTTTGTCTTGTTCAGAAATATTTTTATTTTCATTTTTTTCATTTGTTTCAGATTGTTTATCTTTTTCAAAAGTTTGTGCTTCATTTCCTCCTTTATTTTTATTTTCAGCACCTCCATTTAAATTATTATTTAATATTTCGGTTTCATTATCCAGCGATATATTTTCTTCTTCTATTAAATTAGCAAAATAATTTAAATAATTCATTTTAAAACAAATTAAAATAAATAATTAAAATAACGATTTATAATATATAAATATAAAGTTATAAAAATATTATTATAATTATGAATTTTATTTTAAATAATTAATCAATTATGATTTAATTAAACTTATAAATTTAATTTAAAAATATTATTATAATCATAAATTTAATTAAAAATAATCAAAATAATTATTATAATCATTAATTTATTTAAAATATTTAATTAAACTTATGAATTTAATTTAAAATAATTAATCAATTATGAATTTAATTAAACTTATTTAATTTAAAAAATATTATTAAATCATAAAAATATTTAATTAAACTTATGAATTTAATTTTAAATAATTAATCAATTATGATTTAATTAAACTTATGAATTTAATTTAAAATAATTATGAATTTAATTATTATAATTATGATTTAAATTTATGAATTTAATTATTATAATTATGATTTAGTCAATTATGAATTTAATTAAACTTATGAATTTAATTAAACTTATTTAATTTAAAAAATATTATTAAATCATAAAAATAATTATAGAATTATGAATTTAATTATTATAATTATGATTTAAACTTATGAATTTAATTAAAC
>Ga0247611_10003860_pt1 | contig 21578 bp, 19 predicted proteins | sample 177DNAGHGhighgp2_FD_192422 | JGI IMG/M metagenome (GOLD analysis project Ga0247611, IMG submission 192422) | Sheep rumen microbial communities from Palmerston North, Manawatu-Wanganui, New Zealand - 1770 DNA GHGhigh gp2 | ecosystem: Host-associated > Mammals > Digestive system > Stomach > Rumen... | reverse complement strand
ATCAAAAATAGAAAAAGCATTTTCCTCTGTCATTCAGAAGCAATAATTATCTATCATTTCTTTAGTAACTACCCCCTCTTTCACAACACATTTTATCTTTTCAATCTCACTACTTAAACGGAATAAATTACGTCAAATCTTTTCTAATAAATAATCTACTCCTTTTTCTGATATTTGTAATGGCAATAAATTTTCTTTAATAAAAGCTTTAATTTTAGGCTCTCTAAAAACAGCATGTTCTTTTACCTGAGCATTTTCTAACAACCATTTAACAACTTTTGTTCTTTTATCAGGTTTAGAAGAAACAAAAGCAACTAAAGTATCTCATGTTAAATACTTTTGATTCGCTTCAAAATCATCAAAGAACTTATCGATTTTATCTTGAGGTATTCATCAATCTTGACTTGTATCTTTTGGAATTCATTCAAGAATAACTAACTTCTTACTAACAAACAATCCTCATGCAAATAATGCTTGATTCACTAATCAATTATCCCAATTTTCACTATTAAACACAAAAAGACTATCGCTTCAATATTTTTCAGCAAAAGCTGACTTCCATTTATGAAGTTCCTGTTTTAAAGTATAAACATTCTCTCATGTAAAGAAGAAAACAGAATTAAGCATTAAAGTTTCAAACGTTTAAATCTAACAAAAGTGTAATTATTTAAGCAAGATTTTCAAGAATGTCTTTAAAGAAAAAACAAAAAAATCATTCCACTAAAAAAGCCCTAATTGTTGTGGTTGTGTATAAGTTTTCTTAATTTCTTGAAATAGTTTACTCATAGAATTAAATTCCCATTTTTTCAATAAAAGCTCTTCCCATTTATCAAAATCTATTTTAAGAGTATAATCTTCTAATGAAGCTCACTTTAAATCTTCTACATACATAAGTTGAATTAAGTGTTTAGAAAAGAAAGCAGACTCTCTATCATTCTCTAACTTACTTCTTAAATCTGGCGTTAATTCATCAAGATGCTCATAAATATTCTCGATTGTTCAATACTTTTGAACAAGACTTAATGCCTTTTTAGGTCAAATTCATTCAACTCATTTAACATTATCTGCATGATCACCAATTAAAGCAAGATAATCGATAATTAATATTGGTTCAAATCAATACTCTTTTGAAAAATCAAGAAGTGTAGTCGTCTGATTTTTCATCGAATCAACGATAACAATATTATCTCTTAAAAACTGTTTCAAATCCTTATCTGAAGTATAAACTTGAAAATTCAACCCCTTATCTTCTTTAAAATTCTCTACTAAAGAATATACAATATCATCAGCTTCATATCATGGGAATGCTAAATTTGGAATTCATAATTCAGCAACAAGTTCCTTTACCAATGGTATTTGTTGCTTAAATTCATCTTCCATCTTTCTTCTATTAGCCTTATACTCAGAATATTCTTCATGTCTTTTAGTCTTAACAGGAGAATCCCAAGCAATAACAAAATAATCAGGTTTCTCCGAAATAAGCTTCATCATCATACGGATAAATCAAAAAACGACATTAATATTTCTTCATTCCTTATCAATAATAGGACTTATAGCATACCAAGATCTAAACAAGAATCCAGATCCATCAATTAACATTATTTTTTTCATTATTTTAGAGACATTTAATAAATTTTACATCATGACTACCTAACATTTTTAATACTCCATCTTTTCAGTTAACATTCAAATCATTCTCACTTTCTATGAACTCAACCAACTGCTGTTTAATTTCATCTTGTTTCTTTAAATAACTATCCAATTTTAAGGCAATATTATTGGCGTATAAATTCATCCAGCCAACAAAAAGTTTTAACACCTCTCTATCATTACTAGCAAACTGGTATATTGTTTTATTTCAATTTTGGACACGTTGAGAAGCGATAAATATTCAATATTTTTCTGATAATAACTTAATGCAACTATCCATTTCTTCATCAATACGACATCATCAAACTAATGGAATATGAGCTCTAATAGCACTTACTTCTCATCATTTTTCATCAAACCTTCAATAAACAACCACTAAAGAAAAAATAAAACTTAAGATATCGGATAACTCATCTGGAAACGAATAAGTTTTATTGATTCACCTAATATAAGTTCATTGAGCTTCTTTACTAATATTGGCCTCAATTCAAAAAGAATCTTTCAAATCTTTTTCTAAAGACTCAGCACTTTTTGAATAAAAAGGTAAATAATGATATTTTTCTCAAGTCTCCTCATTAAATCATTGAAAAAGAGCTAAGACATTTTCAAACATTGATTTATTAAACTCATAATCACTAATTTTTTTCTCTTGTAAATAACAAGCTTGCATACCTTCACTTATCTCTTTCAAATGAATAATTCTCCATTGCCTTTTATTGTACACCAACACACCTTTATCCTTACTTAAAATCTGACATCATGAAAGACATAAGGAATACTCTTTTGAATATCCTCAATCCATAAAATCAAGACTCAATAGATGATGTTCATCAAATCAAAATACTACCATCAAATCAAAAAATATAAATACTATTGTTCATTATCTAACAATATCTCTCTTGGAGACGCTTCTTTTACTGAACTAAGAATTTTATATAATACCATTAACTCAACGAGGTTAATCAAAAGTGCTGTTCATCAATGACTTACAAAAGGCAACGTCAATCACGTATTTGGAAGGACTTCAACATTAACTCAAACATGAACAAAAACCTGTACTGTTATCAACGAAATAATTCAAATACACAAAACCCTCATTTGAGGATCCTTGATTGAAGGGACATGCTTTAAAACAGTAATAAATAATCAAATATAAAGTGCAAAAAGGAACATATTTCAAAGGAATCCTATTTCTTCTGAATATGCAGCAAAAATCATATCAGAATATGCCTCAGGAAGTTGTCACATCTTTTGTAATCCTTTACCATATCATTGACCAAAGAAACCTCAAGCTCATATTGCAATAATTCATTGCTGAATTTGCCATCATTCTTTCAACTCGATATCCTTTTTCTCTTGTTCATCAGTAGTGAAAAACGTCTTTATTCTCTGATATGCATAGTTATTAGGACTAACCACACTTAAAGAAAAAACTCACAAACCTGCAATAAACAAAGCACATAATCATAAGAATGCTATTTTTTTAACAGGGAATCACATATACCATGCCATAATAACTCATGTCAAAGCAAGGATGAAAAGAGTTCACATATCAGGTATACAAAGAATAATCGCAAGGACAATAAAATTAATTAAGGTAAATTGAATAAAAAACTTATTCCAAAATCATTTTTCATTAATATCATCCTTTCTTTTAGTAAGCCAATATGCCATAAAAAGGACATATCAAACTTTAAAGAACTCTGAAGGCTGCATATTTGGTAATACTCACAAATCTACCCATCATCTTGCCTCTCCATTTGTAGCCGCCAATGGAGAAAAAACCAATAACTGAAAAATAAAGGTAAATATAGCAAAAGAATACACAAATTTCTTCTCTTTAAACCACCCTAACGGAAGGAAATAAACAAAAAAGATAGCAACCAATGCAACAATTAGATTTCTTATTTGAGAACGAAATAATACATAATTATTTCTCAACTGAACCTTTTTAGTCCCCTGATCAACAAGTTTAACTTGATCATCAGCATCCTTCTTTAAAGTATCCAATGTAGGAATTAAGTTTCAAGAATTTATATCTTCAACATTTCAAGTTCATGCATTATCTCAAGACATAAATCATCATGTACCTAACTCTTCGGTTGTTGGAACTGAAGTTAATTGAGCTTTATCTATTATACTTTGTGTCGTAGAAATAATTGTATCATCAAGAAAAGTATTGAATGCTTTTACTGTTTCAATATTCTGCATCACTTTTACAGTCAATCTTTGATCAAAAGATTTCCAAATACTAGTACTATAAACAGCAAAGAGTCAAAATATAGTTAAAGCTCATCAAAATAATCGTATTTTTAATCAAGTTTTCATAAATCATTAATTCTGTATAAACCGAAAATACCTTTATTTTTTTACCAAAAAAATTCAAGATATTGATTGTTATTTATTCATATAAGAATTTACTTTTCAATACAATTCATCACCAATATCTTCAATTGTTCTCATCTCTCAATCCTTCGCACAATCAATTTTTATCCAATTAAACTTTTTCGCAACATAAAGAAATGCTTCACTCGCCTTCCTCATATGATTAGCATCATTTTCATGGATATCTTTTGTCTTATCCATATTTGGCTTTTCAACTTTCAAAGCAAGATTTCTGCTTATTTCTGGATCTAAATAAAGAAATACTTGAACATCTGGTCTAGGGATGTTCAAAATTTCATACTCTAGATGTTCTAACCAATCAAGGAATTTATCTCTTTCAGCAAGATCTGAAATTTTTCATGCTTGATGTCACATATTCGCAGAAACATAACGATCTGATATAACAATCTTTCAATCTTCTAACCACTTTCTAATCGTTCAAGCTGCAGAAAATCTATCAACTGCATAAAGAATTGATGCTTGATATGGTGTCACATCATCAGCACTTCAAAATTTACCACTTAAATACTCCTCAGCTGGTCATGCTGAAGGTTTTCAGTATTGTGGAAAATCAATTTTTTCAACATCATATCACTCTGACTTTAACTTTTCTACTAGACGATTAGTTTGTGTTCTTTTTCAACTTCAATCAGTACCATCAACAACTATAAAACACCCCTTTCTCATTAATACAAGAAAATTAAGGAATAAACTAATAAAAAGCATATTATTATCAGAGCAAAAAACAAGAAAAATACAACACAAAAATCTTATGAAATATTGACATTTAAAAGAATTATAAATATAATATAATAATATTTTAAAACAACAAATAAAAAATGAAGAAAGCACCAGATCCAAAAAAGAATCAAACAAAATCTACAGGGAATAAATTAACACTTGAAAAACAATATCAAGATGCACACAACAATTTTATTAATGCCACAATTTCAGAATTACAGAACCTGTTAATCTTACATAAAATGAAAACATGATATAATGGTGAATCAAGAACTCCCCCTCTAAGATTTAACAAAGACTGGAAAATCGTTGTAAGCAAAGAATTTGATGAAGCTTCTGCAAAAGGAGCAAGAGAAGTACAATGAGATATCGAAAAATTTCGTATAGAAACAGTAAAAGACAAACTATATAAGCTACTTGATGAAGAAGATGAGATTTCAGAAGAAGACAAGATTAAATACAAAAACGCCATCTTTGACTTCATAAAAAATAAGATTGTAAAACCAAGAATAAAACTTGAAAATAAAACAGACTCAAACTGAAACACCTACAAAACGATATTTTACAAATTCCGTAAATACTATAGCGATTATACAAAAGAAAACGCTCCAGAATGAAAGCAAAAACTCTACCTAGAAATTTGTTTAACACTTGCAGATCTTCTTTATGAAACAAACCATAATTTTCTAGACGATAAAACATGAGAAATTAACGAAAAGTGAATGGAACATATAGCAAACATGTTCACAAAAACACTAAATTATGTTGATGGGAACAATATTCCATTTCACAAAATATATCATGACTGAGACTTCTATTTCCTTAAACTAAAAGATTTTCACTGAAATCCTCTTATTGGTACATTAGACCAGTATGTCAAAGCCATTATATATCTCATGGATGAAAAGAAATTCAATGCATATAACGACGAATGAGAAAAAGGAAGTAAAGATTGGTATAGAACAAGAAAACTATTCATCAACAACCTTTACAATATGGCGAACAGATACATGAAGGAGACTGAAGAAAAGAAGAAAAAAGTACCTTCAGAAAAAGAAGCTTTTCATGAAAAACTAGCTAACGAATTTATGGAAACAACACCAATAGAATGAACACTTAAAACACATAGATTCAAGAGTGACGAATCTAAGACTCAAAAACACTGATGAAGGACAACAGAAATTAAAGATGAATCATGACTTAGACAAACATATTACGGAGAATGGAACCAAGAAAAAGCTTTACAAAGTATCACAGACACACTTAAAGAATATTTCAACAAATTAAAAGACATTAAATGAAAAAAGATTAAAAGCATAACACTTGCAAAAAAATGAGATTTTATAAGTAATGAATGAGTCGGACAAATAAGAGGACTTCTTGCTAATTTTGTTGAAAGAAATGATCAAATAAAACTCAGAGAGAAAAATCAATCTCGTTCAATGCTCGATTCTGTAAAAAATAAATACAGAGAACTTAATTGAAAAGCAATGCCTCCTGGATTACAACAAGCACTCCAACTCTCTAATTGAGAAATAATAAGAGGGGCCAATGGTGACTACAAAGATTTTAAACTCATTATTGAATTTGAAAATAACGAGACTCAAACAAAAAAGAATGCAAAACAAGAAAATAACGATGAAAATTTTTATCAGGAAATATCATTTTACCCAGAATCAAATGATTTAAATATGGGAAATCATCGTTTTCTTGAGCTAGAAAAAAGAATTTTTGAAAGAGTTAATTACATGGCATGAGATATCGAATTCTGAGCATCAATATCATTAAACAGAGTTAGACGTTATACAGAAACTACGATCAAAACCATTGCCTATGATATAGATAAGAAAGAAGAAGCTATTGAAAAATGAATTATCCCTAGACCTGCAGACGATAGCTATAAATATCTTGAAATAGATGGGAAACGTTTCCTACTTAAAGGTCTTCTTGAAAGAACTGCAAATAACACACATCTTTTTGATGAAATCATCATGCATATCATCAACTACTTTATCAAAAAACAAAAATTAATATATATCAACAGATGAAAACAGACATTCTATTGATTAATATCAACAGATGACCTTCATGACTCTATAAACTATAAATATTGAAGAAGATTTACAACATCCGACTCATTAAAAAATCTTGCAACCGATTGGAAAAACTCAGATAAAAATATTTCTTTTTATACTGACCAAAAAACAGTTCTTTACAAAAACTTTCGTATCGTTCAACTAAAAGAACTATGAAAAATGATTTGGTTACAAAACGAAATTAAGAAATCTTCTTAAATCTCATTCATTAAATCAGAAAGAAGAGTATTTGAAACATCCATTCATTCATCACTTAAAACCAAACTTTCTCAATCAAAATTTAAGTACCCTTCATCGCTATAGAGTTTTAATTTCTTCTCATAATCTTCAACCAAAATTGATGCATATTTTTGAATATTATTAATTCCTTTATCAGTCCTCAATGATAAAAAGAAAGACTCTATCAAATAATCTTTACCTGAAAGAACCTGAGTCTCTTGAGTATCAAGATATTTTCAAAGACAATAATCTTTTAAAACTGAAGTATTTTTAAATCTAACTCAAACATCTTTTGCTTCCATTCACAAATAACGCAACAATTCATCATTTAACACACTTCAATTTAAAAAAGAAGCAGAGTTTAATCAAACTCACAAGTAGTTTTCCATATTCCAATAAACTCTATTATGAATACTAGACTTACCAGCTAATGCAAAATTAGAAATTTCATACCTTGCATATCACGCATTTAAAAGAATCTCTTTTAACATTGAAAACTCCTCATATATCTCATCATCAGTTCAAAAATATTCTCAAGTAATCAATTTATTCTCTCATTTACTCTTCCATTTTTGATTTCCTATTAATTCCAAAGTATATAAAGAAAAACTATCAGCAAATAAAGAATTCACAAAATCAGAAAAAAAATCTAATGCTGCGGGGCTCCACAAGTATTTATTACCTTTCTTACTCGTATTTCGCTTTCAAAAAGCAATAAAATCAAAATTAAATACCGTATTATCCTGCTTAAGAGGCTGTAATCACCTTAAGAAATCAACTAATCACAAAAACAATGTTTTTCTTCACGCCAACTGCAAAACCTCATTATCAAAACTCTGAATTCAAAAAGAAAATCTTATCCTTGGAAATTCTTTTCAAAAACGATTTTGAATCTTTTTAATAATATCATATATTTCTCACTCAGGATAGGGATTAAACTCAAAACTTAACTCTCAGAGATTAGACAAATCAAAAGATGATGAAATCTCCTCTATAAGAGAAATAATCATATCAGCTCATAAAAGATTTGGAGTTCCTCATCAAAAATACAATGTTTTCACCTCTTTATCAGAAAACATTTTGGAATAAAGACCTATCTCTTTTTTTAATGAATCTATGTAAGAATTCAAAAAATTAGAAGTTTCTCATAAAGGAAAAGAAACAAAAGAACAGTAATTACATTTAGACTGACAGAATGGAATATGAACATATAACGAAATCATTAGAAAAAACTTCCACTTAAAATAACAACGAATCTATTCAATAAAATGCTTAAAATCCTCGAAACTATCAAAAGATTGATATACAGAAGCAAACCTTACATAGACAACAGGATCTATTGTTTTTAAAGCAGCCAAAATATCATCTCAAATCTTTTTACTCGTTATCTCATGTCCTGAAGACTGCCAAGAAATCTCTAAATTATTAATCAAATTATCAATTGCATCTGGCGAATAAGGCCTCTTTGCAAATGCTAACAAAACAGCTTTTCTTAGCTTTGCTCTATCATATAATTCTTTTGTACCATCTTTTTTTATAACAACAAGTTCTGTAAGTCAAATTCTTTCAAACGTAGAAAATCTATGTCAGCATCTCTCACATTCTCTTCTTCTCCTTATTATTGTTCATTCTTCAATCATTCTAGAATCAACAACCTTTGAATCCATATTCTTACACTTTGGACACCTCATTATAAAAAATAACGTTTAAAAAATAGTTTGTTCCTTAATCTTAGAAGGATTAGTATCATCCTCTACTAAATTATTAGATTTTTTCAAAAAATCATCCATTGTAAAAACAAATTCCTCGTCATCAATAAAGATTTTTTGATAATGAAGGAAATAGAACATTACAAGAGCTGTCATTCTAACATCGTTCTTACAATATTTCTTAAATTCTTCCAAAAAAGAAACATCTCAAGTTTTCATGTACTCATTCCATAGAACTTCTCACTCTGCTCACGAAGTTAATGTTTTTTGAACTCAAACTAACGCATCAGAAAGTTTATTTAATCAAATTCTCTTTTTTGTTAATTTTTGAAAAAAAATGTAAAGATCAATACTCTTTTCATTCAAAATAGCGATTTCCTTATCTCAATATCAAGCATTCCAAGCAGAAATTGGATTATCAAACCAGATTGAATTAAATCAAACAATATATCAATCAAATGCTAACATTTCATCAACAAAATCCCTCAAATTTTCTCTCATGATAGCACGATAATCCATCTTATCACCATTCGGATACATCGCATATGCTAGCAAAAACTCAGCTGCTTTCAAATCATCAACTACAGTTGTTTCGATATCATATACAATATATGGCTTTCAATTAATTGTAGAATACTTACCTGTCTTAAACTCATCCATAAGAATTTGTTCAATTGTTTTCTGACCAAATTGCCTTTCCTTTTTAGAAACATATTTAATAATAAGAGATTGTATTGCCGATTTATGATCAAAAGGCAATACAACCTCTATTTTATCGATTTCATCAGCAAGATGAAGTTCATTATTCCTCTTTGAGACCCTAAAACAAATATCTCAACGAGAAAAATAATAAACATCATTTCCATCACGAAAACAAAGTTTAAAGAAATCATTTGCTCACTGACATCTTTCTCTTTTAATTAAAGCATAAAGATGTGGAATGAAATCATTATGAATTGTAGTCAGATCATTGATAGAAAATCTTTTATACATTATTAATTATAGAACGAATAATTAAAAGTTACTAGCTTAAAGCTAATAATTAATAGTTATCATCCTATAATCCTGGTATTCAAGGCATTCATGATCAATTACCACCTCCCATCATTGCAGCAAGATTACTTGGATCAAATCACAATACTTCTTTTGTCTTCTCAGCTGCAACTTCTTGAGCTTTATTTTGAGCTTTTTGAAAAGCTTGAACAACTAATCCTTCTAATTTATCCTTTTGAGAAGGATCTAATAATCCTAAATCATTAATTTTAAAATCTCTTACTTTCATTTCTCATGTCATATCAATAACGATAGCACTCTTTTTTTCTCAATCAGCATCAGTATATTCTCACTCTTTTGCTCTAATAACAAGATTTTTTAAAGCTTTTTGAAGTTCCTTGTATTTATCATACATTTTCTTCAATTCACCCATTTTACCCAACATAACACAGTAATAACAAAATATAAAATAACTAAACTATGCCTTTTGTACTCATAAATAATGAACAACTAAAAATACAACAAAAGCAGTTAAAATAAAATCAATAAATCTAGCCAAAGCCTTTCCATACAATACTCCATGCCAAGAAAGATCTTCTAATTTTTCAATCTTTAACTTCTTAAATATAGGAGTAAAAAACAATGGAGTAACCAAATCTTCAACAATTGATTTTACAAAATCTCAAACTTTAACTCAAATTAGCAATCAAATTGCTAAACCAATAACATTTTGTTCTGCCATAAAAGTAGTAAAACTCTCTCGCATACTTATATAATTATAATATAAAAGGACAAATAAACTATACTAAAGTATTAACCAAATACAAGTTAGGTTGAATTTTTTTTCAAACAACTTTTCGGAAGACTGAATCGTTATAAAATCTTTTTATCAAAGAAAATCCATCCTCCAATATACTAATATTTGATTCAATTCAACAAGCATCTTGATAACAATTTTGTGTATACTCATTCTGGAAAACTGGAACTAGTCATAAAGATTTAGCAATAGAACTTGAATTCTCAATAAATGCATAGTCCATATAATCTAGAATGAATTGTAATGCCATTGTACTATTTTCAGTCTCTCAACCAAGAGCCAATGCATATAACCTTACAAATTGAGAAACTCACTCATAAGGATATTTTTTCGCCACAAGCACTCAATCATAATCTTGATTATAATCAGAATTAAATCCCCAAGCAACTCACAACAAATTCTTCTCTAACAAACAAGGAAGTGGACGTTCCTTACATAAATCAGAATTTCATTGAACAGAATACAACAATCATTTTTGTGATTCTTGAGATGATGTAGAAAAATTTATCCACTGACTAAATGCTCAAATATCATTAACAGCTATAAAATCAGCAATTTGATGACTCGCTATTAAACTATTATCATAAGTAGCTTCATTATCAGAAATTCAAAAATTAAATGCTCACACAGGACGAGCTGGTTTCCAATTTTGTGAAGCCTCAACCAAACCATCAATTCACTCTGAAATATCATTAATTCAATAAACAACAGGCACATCTATTCAAAATGGAATTATATTTTTATGATTTACAACAAAATCCTTCAACTGAGGAATGAATAATGAAGAAATATCTTCTTGAAAATTAATTGCTCAAAATTGAACACCAGTCAACTGGTCATAAGGGAATAGATATAAATCAAATCACTCTAATCAATTCCAATTACTTGGAGAATCAATCTCAGTAAACTCAACTTCTCATCCATGAATACTCTTAAAGTTATCAACAAAATCTTTTAATTCTTTATTTTGCATTCACTCCTTAATTGCTATACGCAATGTTCATGAGAATCTAGGGACCTCCTGTTCTATATTATCTCACTGATTTTCCGAAATATTTTCTACTTGTTCAATATCTTCAACTTCATTATCATCTGAAGATCACCAAGGAACAAAGAAAACAAAAACTGTACAAAAAAAACTAAACAAAGATATAAAGAATAATTGTTGTAATTGTGTCTTCATATAAAATTAGAATATAATAGTAAAATTTCACAAAGAAGAATCCTTCAAAGTAGGTTTTTTAACCTGCAACCTTACATCAAATTTTCAAACTTTTCATTCCCCTTTTATTGTAAAATATCTATCAGAAAAATATCATCAATCAGATTTAAACTGATATTCCAGAATTGGATAAAGATGATGAGACCATGAAGTAGATCAAGAACCTTCACTCCACAAATTATTAACAAGTTCAAAAGAAATATAAGGTTTTTCAATAGCCTTAATAATATCTATAAAGTTTCCACCTCCAGTATTTTTCAACTGCTCTGAAACACGAGACATCACATTCAAATCAAAAATTCAATGACTACCATTTGAAATTAAAGGATGTTTGTTAGCACCAAAAGTTACAAGAGGTGGTTGTTGTCTTGCACCCACTCATAATTGTCCTATATGTTTTTTTCTTATCACTGAATCTCTTCCATCATGCACAAAGTAAGAACTTCAAACATCTATCGCCTCAGATGGCAATACAGATACTTCAACACCACGATCTGTTCAATCATTGAAAAATCATTTAATAACCCAATCAACTATTGGAGCATTCTTGTCTACTGAAGGATCTACACTTCAAGGACAATGATTTTCACATAATTTAGCATACTCATTACTTCTTGAACTTTGAGAAATTTTAGTAAACAAATATGGAGTCACCCTAAACCTTCACGTAAATCAGTTAATTGAACTATCTAATTCATAGTTTCAATGTCATGTAAGATAATACTGATTTCATTGAATATTCCCTACTCTTCACAAAGGAATTAAAATAGGTGAATTATAATTTAGTGCATTATAATCATACAAAGGACCATTCGTAAAAGCAGGATCCACATCTCACATTCATTCCATTGGAATACTATTTACTTTTGAAGTAATTTTCCAATAAAGCGTTGTATTTCAAGCATCTCAATATGTTACAAATTTCTGAAGAAAATTATCACTTGCATTTCAAGTATTATAATGTCAATCAGGATAATCCCTAGAATATTTCCATCATGATTCTCAATCAAATCATGGTCAAGCATACCTTACAGCAAGACTTCATCTCTCAACAGCTGCCATGGCAGCATAATATGCAGAACTATATTGAACAATATTTCAATATGCATTAGAAAACGGAATAAAACTAGAAAGAATTGCAAAGAGCATTGCAACAGAAACAAGGATAACTATTGATATCATAGCAATAAGCATTTTCTAGTTTTATGTTTTATTAAATTATTCAAGATTAGGAGCTCAACAATTTGGACAATAAGAATATGAATTATTATATTCCTTATGACACTCTTTACACTCAACAGTTAAACATTCTCCACACCAAACACACATACGAGTAGATTCCTTATTTAATGCTCAACAATGACGACATTCACACAGATCTAGCTCAAGAGCCTCTCTCCATAATCTTCTTTCCCATTTATAAACCAAAGGACGGAAAGCCAAATAAATTGGTAATCAAAATATAGGAGTTAATAAAACAATTAACAAAACAGAAATAAATTGATAAAATCAACTATTACTTCTAGCTGTTGAATCTCTAAGCACCCAAACTACAACCATAATCCAGATGATAGCAACAAAACAGAAAAAGAAAAATTCAGTATCAGTATACTGAGAAAAGAAAGGGATATATTGAGATATAAATGATGTTACAGTACTTCCTGTATCAAGATTTTGTACATTCAATATCAAATCTGGCGTTTTTGGAGCCTCTTGAACAACATTAACAGTTGTTAAAATTTCATTCTTTCAAGTTGAAACTAATCAACTCAAAGCTTCTTCAATAACTCAAGTTAACTCTTCCATAATTTTGTTTTTATAAAAAAATAAATTAGCTAATAACTTTTTTCAAAACTTCTATTGAAACAGAGAATTTTTTCAAGTCTTTCAACACAAAAGAAATCTTTGCAGGATTATCTATTTGTAGAGAAAAATCAACATAAACAAGTCCATCATCAGTATGCTTAATAGACATCTCCAGCAATTGAACATTAAACTGAGAAAAAACTTGTAAGAAGTCAACAACAGTTAACTCATTAGGACGGAATTTTAATTTTAAGTCAAAACGATATTTATTAGAAGGCTCATCCTCCCAATGGGCCTCAAGGAGCGATTCATATGAAACAGTTTTTAACGCTTTACAATTCATATTATGAATTTTTATTCACAATTTAGATGATTTTGCAATAATTTTATCTCAGAGTTTAGGCTGACACTCAGGACAAAAAACACAATTGAGATGCTTATCATCATCAACAACAACCGATGTTGTTGAATTAGCTGAAACAATTTCATTCTTCAATCATTTTTCAAACTCATCTGCATCCTCAATAACAGTTTTTTCAACAACATTTTTCAACAAATCAGGATAAGCTTCTCTTACAAGATTACCGTAAGTATCTTGTTTATCTAATACCATTAAGATCCTTCTTTCAACATCCAATGGCTCTCATAATTTCTGAATTTTATCCTTATCAGAACGGAATGTTGGTAATCATAAATCTTTAAGATATTCATTAAGTTTATCAATAGCCTCATCCAAACGAGCTTCTCTTTCAGCTGTCTTTAAATATTTTAACAACTGATTTTTAGCAGATGGTGTACGTAAAAATTCTAGCCAATGTTTATTAGCAGCATATCTATTCTTAAATGTATTAATATTAACAATATCTCAAGTCTTCAACTTGTAACTAATTGGTTTTATTTGTCAATTAACTATAGCATTCTTAAATCTTAGACCTATTGAAGAGTGGACACTGAAGGCAAAATCCAAAACAGTTGATCATGAAGGAAGTTCTTTAATATCTCACCTTGGTGTATAAACAAAAATTGTTTTATCTAAAACCTCAATATTTAACTGAGATTTAAATTTTTCCTTCTCAGATGTATCGGTATAGTCGGCAACGATTTTCTGTAATTTTTGAATCCATATTCACTGCTGTTCAGAAACAACTGTTGGTGCATTACTTTCAGAATACGCAAAATGTGCAGCTACTCAAAACTCTGCAACGTTATCCATCTCCTTTGTCCTAATCTGAATTTCAACAGGGAAACGGAACATTCACAACACAGTTGTATGAATACTTTTATATCCATTAAACTTAGGTATCGCTATATAATCCTTAATCTTTTTAATAAGCGGAATATAATACTTATGTATAACTCAAAGAACCATATAACAATCTCAAACATTTTCAGTAATAACTCTAAACGCCAACAAATCCATCACGGTTGAGATATCGGTCTCATGATATTTCTTTGATAATTTTTCATATATTCTATACGGACTCTTAATTCTTCATTTAACTTCAAAATTTTGAACTCATTCCTTATGTAACATTGCTGTTAACATTTTTATTCACTTTTCAGTATATTTTTCTCCCTCACGGAAATACTTTCTTAAATAATCCAATATTCTATCAAACTCCTCAGGATTCATAACAGCAAAAGATCCATTTTCTAACAATAACTGAAAATGATACAAACCTAATCTTTTTGCAATAGGAACATAAATTTTTAACGTTTCCTCTGCTATCTTACGCCTTTTCCTTTCTTCTGGATGATATTGAAGAGTTTGAATATTATGAATACGATCTGCTAGCTTAACAAAAATAACTCTTAAATCCTTCGCCATTGCAAGGAATGTTTTTTTAATAGTCTCCAAATGTCTGTCCTCTCATTGATATCTTACCTTTGACACCTTAACTAATCCCTCACAAATTTCAGCTACTTCCTCTGAAAATTCAGCAGCAATTTCCTCACGAGTAATCGGAGTATCCTCTATTACATCATGCATAATACAAGCTTGAATTGAAACCAAGTCTGGCTTTAATTCCATCAAAAAAAGAGTTGCCTTAAGAGGATGTATAATATAAGGCTCTCAAGACAATCTTTTAACTCATGCATGTGCTGCTTTTGTAAAAGTATAACAATGACGGATTTCCTCAATTTGATCCTCTGGCAAATACTCAGAAGCTTGAGCAATAATTTCATCTACTAAAAAAACAGGATCTTCATCAAAAGTCAGTTGATAATCAAAAAAACTATCCAATTCTTTAATATCCATATCTACTTATGAAATAATAAAGAGTACTAAAAAAGGATAGTAATAAATAGTGAATAGTCAAGGAAAAATTAAAGATGAAACGACCTTTAAAAGAAAGAATTTTTAACCTGATTTTTTTCATTTTCAGACAAAATTTCTAGTTTTTCTTCCATCTCATCATCTGGTTCATTAAGATATTTTGAAAGTTCTGCCGTCTTTTCTGAAGCCTTTTTAAGATGTACATAATATTTACCAAGTTCTGCAACAACATCTGAAAGCTCATCATTTTTTTCTAAAAGCTCAGTAGTTTTTTCTCTAAACAAATCATTTTGAGCTGTAAGTTCATCAACTTCATCTTGCAATGACATAAGCTGATCATTTGCCTTTTTTAAATTTTTTCTCAATTCTGAAACAACGTCTCTTTTTTCATATTGAAAATAGAAGACGAGATATCAGATTCAAGCCCCCATGAGAACAGCTAATATTATATATCCCCACATAGCTATCTAAAAAAGCAAATAAATATATTTTATACAAGAATATTTTTATATCACCTACTCCTGGCCGGAATCGAACCAGCATCTAACCCTTAGGACGGGCCTATTCTATCCATTGAACTACAGGAGCATTTTAAATGCAAAAACATTTGTAGTTTTTTTCCTATGAAATTCAAGATTATGAATGTTCTTATTGATTTTAATGTCAAAAATAATAGATTAAAAAAAAATTTATTTTTATTATAAAAAAATGAAAAAGAATACTTTTATCAAAGTTGTCACATTCTTTATTATCATCGTAGCTGGAATATCATTAGTTTTTTGAAGTGCAATAATGATATTATGAAGTAACTCAACTGAAACTGAAACCAATGAAAATACAGTATATGTTGAAGATGAAAATATAGTATATGTTGAAGATGAAACTACAACTTGAACAGAAATTGCTACAAACGAAGAAGGACTTAATGAAGTCACTAATATTGAAACAGGAAGTAACGAAAACACTGGAGCTTTAGAAGAAAATGACACAGAAATAGAATAATTTTATCTGTTCTATACTATAATGAAATATTTTGCAAAAACATTTCTCTCAATCTTAATAACATTCATGAGCTTCTGAATCATAATTACAGCACATGCTCAAGAATGATGAACAGATAATACTAATTGTCCTTGAGGAATATGTACTGATGTAACAAGGCTAGCTAATTGAACAAGTAAAATGGATATCTACAAAACATTATGAATGGGACATAAAAGTAAAGGAACTGATTGAGAAACTTCTGTTATGACATTCATCCAAGATATCATCTATGCTGCAACGCGTTTTATATGAACAGTCGTAACAGTAGCTCTCATTGTATCTGGATTGTTCTATATATTTTCATGAGCTGACAGCAGCCTCCGTAATAAAGCAAAAAGCTGAATAAAATATGCACTTATTTGATTAGTATTGGTATCAGCATCAATTCTTATCGTTAGGACCGTCCAATTCCTTGCACAAGGATGATCATAGAATCTAAGAATATAAAAATATAAACAAACGGTTTCAAATCTTATTTAAAATGAATAATGGCAAATCAGTTAATTGATGATTTAAAAAATTCAACCGATATTGTTGATATAGTCCAAAGATATGTTCCGTTAAAAAAGGCTTGAAGTAATTATGCTTGAAACTGCCCTTTTCATAAAGAAAAAACTGCATCTTTTATTGTTTCTCCAGCAAAACAAATTTTCAAATGTTTTTGATGCTGAAAAGCTGGATCGGTAATAACATTTATCCAAGAAATAGAAAGAATAGACTTTTGGGACGCAGTAAAAGAATTAGCAAAAATTCAGAACTTTGATATTACAAAATACGACACAAACACACAAAAATATGCTGCTAATAATGATGAAAAATGAAAAATTAAAAGAATGCATTCATTAGCACAAAACTTTTTCAAAGAACAACTTGCAAATAATCAAGAAGCACAAACATATCTTAAAGAGAAGAGAAAACTATCAAATAATTTAATTGAGCAATTCTGAATCTGATATGCTCCTGAAAAATATCTTGAACTAGTCCAATTACTCAGAACTAAGTGATTTACTGATCAAGATATATTAGATGCATCACTAGCTAAAAAAAATGATAATGGTGAAATATATTCTTTCTTTAGAAAAAGAATCACTTTCCCGATATTTGACATCATGTGAAATATCATATGATTCTCAGCAAGAGTTATCAATCCAGAAGACAAACCAAAATATTTAAATAGTGCAGAACACAAAGCCTTTGAAAAATCAAAAGTATTATACTGATTAAATTTTGCAAAAAATAATATAAGAGAACACAACAAAATAATCATCGTTGAATGACAAATGGATGTCCTTTGACTGGCTAAATTATGAATTCCTGTTGGAGTAGCAACTTCATGAACAGCTTTAACTGATGAACATGTCAAAATATTAAAAAGATATACCGAGAACCTCTACCTTATGTTTGATAATGATTTAGCATGACAACAGGCAACACAAAGAGCTCTCAAACTCTTCTATCATCAAAATCTATTTCCAAAAATAATAAGTTTACCAGAACCTTGGAAAGATGTAGATGAAATTTCAAATGAAGAAAATTGAAAAGAAATATTTAATGAATGCCTATCAAAAGCTGAAGACTGATTTGTTGAATTATACAACCGTCTCAGAAAAAGCTCTGACATGACATCACCGGTAGACAAACAAAAACTCATCAATACATTGTTTGACGTGATTCTCTCAGTAAATTCTTTAACAATACAAGAACACTATAAAGATATCTTAGCTAAAAAACTATGATTTGCTTTTGAAATAATCGATACTCAATTTAAAAGATATAAATCTACCGACTGAAGAATCCAATTACTCCAAAACCAACGTATACAAGAAAAAGAACAATCAGAAAAATATAAACTCGAAAGAGAATGGTTATATGCTGCAATATTATACAACAATCTCATCGAGAAATACCTAAAAGAATCAGAAGACAGCTCTAAAGACTATGAGAAATTCAAGAATTTTACTGAATTTAGCAAAGCATTAGCTCACGCATCACCTGATAGTTTAATATCAAAAATATTTCAAAACAACTTAACAGAAGAAGAAAAGACCAAAATCGATGAATTAACCCTACGACGAGACAAAGAAATTGAAATTTTTGATGAAAACATTGTCAGATACCAACATATCATCAAGACATTACTTCCTGTTATCCAAAAAGAATTACAAATTGCATTAAAAAGTTCAAAAATATCTGCTGAAGAAAAGTCTCAACTACTAATTATGAGAAAATCACTCTAGTACACTATTCTCACGTTTTTACTAATTGTTTCTTAATTTTTGATGAATTAAGAAATATCAAAGAATCCATCTCCTCCGGATTCCAATGTTTTCCAAATAAGTCCAATTGATCTGAATGGTGAAACGGAACAATATATTTATTATGGAATCAAGCATAAATCTTATTAAATTCTTCCATAAAATTTCAGTTCTTTACAATGGATGATACAAGAAAAATATCCTTATCTGTTAAATTAAGATCGTTCAACCACTTACAAAGAGTATTAATATAAAAACGAATTGTTTCCAAAACAAGATTCTTTGCTAATGGATTCTCAGCTATTTCAGCTGCACTTTTATACCAATATTTAACAATCTGAGTATCTTTATACATTTGCATAAGATTGTTTACTCAAAAATTAATTTGATCTATCTGCTTATAAAATCAATCCTCAACTGCAACAACCTTACAATTTGTATCCTTAATATATAATAACAAAAATGAATCTCTCTCTAATTTTTTCTTTAAAAAGGAAACTGTTTTAAAACTTTCAGGCCATAAAAAGACATTTTCCTGGTTAAAAACATTTCAATAATACTTATTAAACTGCAATAAAGTATTTCTATTAATATAAATGAAATACAAACGGAAAAATATTTGTCATTTTTCACCTATCAAATATGTTTTTGGCTCTCAATCAACATAAACATTATCTACCAAAGGGAATAATAGCTCTTCTTTAGTTATTGTTTTTAAATACTCTATTCTATCAGAAACAATAGCATCTAAATCAGCCATTTTCATTGGTTCTGAAAATTCCTTATAAATATCAAACCTAAAAAAATGGAACCTGTTATCATCTAATAAAAAATAATGATTATAATTTTGATGTCACAAAGTATCATCTATTACATCATCCAATGACTCATATTTATCATATTGCTGTAGCCCAAATTTATCCTGAAATTTTACAACAGAAAATCTAGGATGATGTTTATCATATACTTCATGCCAAAGATAGAACATCAGATGCTAAAGCCAGAAATAAAGAATTATTAAAAGAGATAGTATTTATTTTCTAATAATTTGCAACTGTTCTACTTGAAAAGGCAATAAGCATTCATTAAATATAATAATGTTTAAAAATAGCTTAATCGAAAATATGGATCTTAAAAAAATTATAAACAAAATACAACTACTCCACCCAGAATTTTCTTATGAAGAAATCGAAGAACTATGCTTAGAATATCTAGTACAATTTTCGGACAAAACAAAAGAATCTACAAAAGAAAAAAGTTTAAAAAGATACCTTAGTAAAGAGTTTTGAGTAGAATGGGAAGAATCTGAACAAGAAGAATTTTCTGATAAAAAAAATTCATTAGCATCAATACCAAGATATCTTTTCAATTATGCAAACAAAAAATCAGCAGACTATATTATAACTATAAAAGGCTTATATAAGCAACTATGATCCACTATTCTTTTTGAAGATACTGACCTTAGAATAAAGCCGCAAGATAAAATAGCTTTAATAGGGAAAAACTGAGCATGAAAATCAACATTTCTAAAAATATTATTAAATCCATCTCTTGCTGATAAATGAGAAATAGAAATTTTAAAAGACTTAAAAATATGATTCTTATCACAAGACTTATTTCGAGAATCAAGAGAAAGGACAGTACTAGAAGAGATGTTAACAACTTTTCCTAAGATAACAGAAACCGTTGAAAGACTCAATGAAATAAAACAATTGCTTGAAAAAGAAGAATGAGATTGAATTGCTCTTTTAGAAGAACAATCAGAATTAATTGAATGGATGCTAATGAATGAAGCATACCAAAAATATGATTTACAAAAAGAGATTTTAAAATACTTTTGATTTAGCAATGAACAAATGAATTTTAAAATTTCACAATTATCATGAGGAGAACAAACAAAAATCCAAATAGCTAAATTCCTCATTCAAGACGTTGATCTTCTTATTCTTGACGAGCCAACAAACCACCTAGATATTGAAGGAATTATGTTTGTAGAAAACTTCTGTAAACTCTGGAATAAAGCACTTATTTGTATTTCACACGATAGGAAATTTCTAGAATCTGCATTTACAAAGACAATAGAAATAAAGAACAAAAAACTAAACCTTTATTACTGCTGATATAAAGACTATCTTATAGAAAAGAAAAAGAACGAAGAAATATACCTAAAAAACTATACAGCGCAACAGAAATACCTTCAACAACAAGAAAGATTTATTGAAAGATTCCGTTATAAATCAACAAAAGCATCACAAGTTCAAAGTAGAATAAAGATGCTTGACAAAATGGATAAACTAGCAGCACCAGAAGAAGAAATACAAACACATGCACCAAATTTACAAGTAAAACGAAGACTACCTGAA
>Ga0247611_10003859_pt1 | contig 21581 bp, 20 predicted proteins | sample 177DNAGHGhighgp2_FD_192422 | JGI IMG/M metagenome (GOLD analysis project Ga0247611, IMG submission 192422) | Sheep rumen microbial communities from Palmerston North, Manawatu-Wanganui, New Zealand - 1770 DNA GHGhigh gp2 | ecosystem: Host-associated > Mammals > Digestive system > Stomach > Rumen... | reverse complement strand
AATAAGCAGCGTCCATCCCCAGACTCCAAGGCTATTGAGGAAGCCATGGTTCTTCGTTGCATAGACCGTCTTCACTATCATGGCCAGGCAGAGGTGGACTATACCCACTGCTAGTGCCAGCACCATCGTGCCATCGTAGGTCGCAACCTTCGCGGGCACCATCACGCTCTTCAGCGCGTCGGGGATGATCGCCCAGCTGCTGATGTCCATCGAGAAGAAGGTGTGGAAGAAGAATCCCACCACTACGGTCGCGCCGCCGAGGGTGACGACCAGAGGGGCAAGGGATGCGAAACTCTTCACCTTCCTGAGGAGTAAGCCTATGATAATGAGGATGATACCGTATCCGGCGTCGCCCATACACATGGCGAAGAACAGCAGGAAGAAGATGGAGATGTAGGGGGTGGGATCGAAACCATTGTAGGCCGGACGGCCGTACATGTCGGTCAGGACCTCGAACATGCTGACGAACTTGTTGTTCTTCAGCTTGATAGGCGGATTGTCCTCGAGTGCCGCGTCTGCGGAAACATAGAAGGCATCCAGCTTGTCGAACTCGGCCTTGAGGGCTTCGTCGTTCTCGCTGGGAGCGAAACCGGTGACCACGGTGAGGTGGTCCTCGGCGGCGCTTTCAGTCGCCGCGCCGGCAAGATAACGATCCAGTTCGGCAGACAGTCCGGCGAGTTTTGCCTTAAGACCGGGGAGTTCGGAGGAGCGGTCTGCGAGTTTCGAACGGTACTCTTCGATTTCAGCGTCGAGAGCCTCGATTTCCGCGCGCACGGCCTCGCTGCTCCTTGCGGGAGCGGGGAGTGCTTTGAGAGGGAAGTCTTCTGCGCCGACAACCACGAAATAGGTATAACCTTTCTGTTCTGCTATAACCTGAATAGGATACTGCTGTTCCCACTCAGGGTCGAATTTCTTCGACTGAACGCTGTAGAAGCTGATCTTGAGGCCTTTGGACTCAAGGTCTTCAAGCGCTGCGGCATCGAACGAGCCCCATATCTCAGCGCTGGCAGCCTCTTTTTCGAACTCTGACCTGCGGGCCAGAAGAGCTGAGAGATGCGCGTCCGAACCCTTCTCAATCTCGGAGATCTCGGTCTTGAGGGCCGTAATCTTGTCAAGCAGGGCTGCTGAGGTGCTGTCCACGGGCTTAATGGAGCGGGTGATATCCACCACTCCAAGACTCTGGATCTTTTCGAGGAAAGCTTCAGTCCCGCTGCTGAGCAGGATGAAGTCGTATCTTGTCATCGGAGTAATCATACGGCTGCTTCCTCCTCTTCTTCTTCGGCGTGACGGGTCTTGACGATCTTCGAAGAAGCCTTGCTGAGGTTCTCCTCGTCTTCCATATAACGCTTAATCTTACGTATAGCTTCCTGATAACCGGGGATCTGGACCTTTTCGTAGAGGTTTACTTTCTGAGTAGTCTTCTTACGCTGGTAGTCCAGGATCTTGCGCCTCTGTTCGAAAAACTCAGATGTGATGCCCAGCTGAGTAATGTCCTTGAGGATCTGTACTCCGTCTGCGTACCACGCGGGTTTTGTAAAGGCATTGAAGGGCTTCAACTCATACTCGATTTCATCCAGGGCGGGAATCTTCACTCCGGCTACCTTTACGGTTCGGAGCTTGATGTCCACGATGCGGATAAGCCCGGGCTCGAATTCGTTCCAGAGCGCGGCGAGGTAATCATACCTCTGGAGCGCAGCGGTAACTTCTGCCTCAAGCCTTTCCGCTTCGGCCTTGGCCTGAATCACGCTGACGCGCAGGGCCGACTCCTTATTCTTAAGAGTAGGGAGGGCCTTCTGACGTACCTTCAGCTGCTTTCCGAGGTTGGTCAGGGAAGTCTTGTTGTATTGAAACTTGATTGCCATCAGGCTTTCCAGTATTTATCAATCATAGCCTGCTTGAGGCCTGTTTCTTCCGGTTTGAAGTATTTTCCGAAGAGCTCCCATGCCGTGTCGAGCATCTCGTCAATCTTGATGTTGACATCGATCGAGAGCAGGCGGGTCGCATACTCCTTGGCATAGTCCAGGCAGCGCAGATCGTAGTCAGAGAGGTCGAAACCGTTCTCGAGCTTTGTCTTCGCGTTCTGGGCGTCTGCGTAAAGACGTACGCCGGCATTCATGACCTGTGAGTGATCCTCACGGGTCTTCTTGCCCTGGACGAGCTGTTTGAGTCGGGACAGAGAACGGAACGGGTCTACGATGACCTTTCCGGAATCCGTGTCTGCGCGCAGGTACAACTGACCTTCGGTGATGTATCCGGTGTTGTCCGGGATAGCGTGGGTGATATCACCGTCGTTCAGGGTAGTAACCGCGATGATGGTGATAGAACCGCCCGAAGGGAGCTGGACAGCCTTCTCGTAGATCTTTGCAAGGTCGGAATAAAGCGAACCAGGCATGGAGTCCTTGGAAGGGATCTGGTCCATACGGTTGGACACGATGGAGAGGGCGTCTGCGTAAAGGGTCATGTCTGTAAGGAGGACGAGGACCTTTTCGTTTTTGTCCACTGCAAAATATTCAGCTGCCGCAAGGGTCATATCCGGGATGAGCAGTCGCTCTACCGGAGGCTCTTCGGTAGTATTGACGAAGGAGACGATTCTGTCAAGCGCGCCCGCATTCTCGAATTCGTGGCGGAAGAACAGATAGTCGTCGTTTGTAAGTCCCATTCCGCCGAGGATGATCTTGTCTACATCGGCGCGAAGGGCTACGTCTGCCATAACCTTGTTGTAGGGCTGGTCGGGGTCTGCGAAGAAAGGAATCTTCTGACCGGAAACCAGGGTGTTGTTGAGGTCGATACCGGCGATACCGGTAGGGATCAGCTCACTGGGCTGGCGACGCTTGTAAGGGTTGACGGAAGGACCGCCGACCTGACGCTCTTCACCTTCTACCTCCGGACCGCCGTCGATAGGCTGGCCGTAGGCATTGAAGAAACGTCCGGAAAGCTGCTCGCTGACCTTCAGGGTAGGAGGAGCTCCGAAGAAGGTGACTTCTGCATCGGTAGGGATGCCTTCAGTACCTGCGAAGACCTGCATGGTGACGAGGTCACCCTTGATCTTCACAACCTGGGCGAGACGTCCTGCAACGGTTGCAAGTTCGTCATTGGAAACACCGGTGGCCTTCAGCGAGACGGTCGCTTTGGTGATGGCCTCAAGATGGGTGTAGATTTTCTGATATGCTTTACTTGCCATTGCTTTCGAGGAGTTTATTGATCTTTTCCCTGTAGGCGTCGAATTCCTTGGACTGGAAGGTCGTGTAGTTCATCTGGCGCAGGTTGTTGATAAGGTTCTTGAAGTAGTCGCGGCACTGCTCGTAGTCTTCGAAATCGAAATCGCGCGCGCAGATGTCCATGATAAGGTTGAGCATATACTTCTGGCGCTCGAGCGGGCAGAGGGCGTCTACATCGTCGAATGCGTCCTGCTGAAGGAATGCGAAGTCGATCATCTCGCTCTTCCAGAAGTCGATATGATAGTTCATCGGAACGCCGTCGTCGCCGAGGATGTCGATCTGATCCTTCATCTCACGGCCCCTGCGTACGCAGTTCTTGGCCTTGATGACGAGCTCGACCCAGCCTTTCTGTACTCTTTCGTCGAGGTAGGAGATGATCTCCGGATACTCGAGGTATTTTGAGTAAGAGTCGATAGGATTGACGGCAGGGTAGCGCTTCTGGTCTGCGCGGCTCTGTTCGAGGGCGTAGAAGCAGCGGGCTGCCTTCTTGGTAGATTCGGTCACGGGCTCCTTGAGGTTACCGCCGGCAGGGGAGACTGTACCGATGAAGGTGACGGCTCCGGTCTTGCCGTTATTGAGGATCACCATTCCGGCGCGGGCGTAGAAGTTCGAAATGATAGCGGAGAGGTCTACCGGGAAAGCGTCCTGGCCGGGAAGCTCTTCCATACGGTTACTCATCTCACGCAGAGCCTGGGCCCAACGGGAAGTCGAGTCTGCCAGCAGCAGACACTTAAGGCCCATTGCGCGGTAGTACTCGCAGATAGTCATGGCCGTGTAGACGGAAGCCTCACGGGCAGCGACAGGCATGTTCGAAGTGTTGCAGATGATGGTAGTACGCTCCATCAGGTTGCGGCCGGTGTGGGGGTCGATCAGTTCAGGGAACTCGGTGAAGATCTCCACCACCTCGTTTGCACGCTCGCCGCAGGCTGCCATGACGATGACGTCTGCCTCGCCCTGCTTGGCGATAGCATGCTGGAGTACCGTCTTACCGCAGCCGAACGGGCCGGGGATGAAGCCGGTGCCGCCTTCGGCGATGGGGTCGAAGGTATCGAACATACGGATACCGGTCTCCATTATCCTCTGCGGACGCGGTTTCTCCTTATAGCCCTTCACGGCCACCTTGACGGGCCATTTCTGGACCATGGTGACATCTGCGTCCTCGCCGTTTTCGGCGGTAAGGACAGCGATGACCGTATCAATATTATACTGACCGGCGGGCTTGATGCTCTTGACGGTATATTCTCCCTTGAAAGAGAAGGGAACCATGATTTTGTGGGGCAGCCAGCCTTCCTTGACCTCGCCCAGCCAGCTTGCGGCCTGGACCTTGTCTCCGACCTGAGCCTCGGGAGTGAAGTCCCAGAGTTTGTCGTGGTCGAGGGGGGAGGTGTACTCGCCTCGCTTGAGGAAGACGTCCTCCATGGTGGCGAGGTTGTTCTGCAGTCCGTCGTAGGAACTGGACAGAAGGCCGGGACCGAGCTGGACCTCGAGCATCTTGCCGAGGAACTCTACCGAGTCTCCGCACCTGAGGCCACGGGTGCTTTCGAATACCTGAACGGAAGCTTTGTCGCCGCCGACCTTGATGACCTCGGCGAGGAGTTTAGTCCCCTTCAAGTCGATGTAGCAGAGTTCGTTCTCGGCTACAGGACCGTCTACCTGTACAGTCACCAGGTTGGACACGATGCCCGTTACTTTACCTGTTGTACTCATTATCTATTGAATTTTTATTGTTTCTGATTTCATCGACCAGCCTGCGGAACAGTTCGCGACCGGTCTCGGGATCCAGTTTCAGCCAGCGGACGATAATCTGGAGCTTGGCAGTAAAGCCGAGGATAGAATCGAGGGTGAAGACCTGAAGGCCAACGATCTCGTCTATTTTTGCCCACATAAGGTCGTCCAGACCGCGCTCCCTTTCGAGGATGTCGCTTCCTTCGAGGACGTTCATCACCTGTCTGTACCCTTCGAACTCCCTGGGCTCAGCCTCCTCGTCGAGGACGAGGACATCCATCCCCTCGGGCCTGTTGAGGGCCTTGTTGAGGAACTCTACGCGGGTGTTGCGGACATCCAGGTCGTAGGAGAAGTACTCCCTGATGAATACATCCTTGCTGGAGAGAGCCTTTTTGTAGAACTCTGCATCCAGGTTCCCGGCTTCGAAACCGGAGAGGAGCAAGTCCAGTACAGCGGAGTCTTTTCCCGACAGCTGGCTGCGGATCTCATCAATCACTGCTTTGTAGTCGAGATCTCCCCGATAATCACTCGTAATTACCGGGAGACTGGCTACTATATACTCGTAATTATTCACCGAAGAGAAGCTTTTTGGTTATCGGACGGAGATATTCCCCGATCAGGGCTACGAAGGTCTCGTCTGTAAAGCTGACGAACCATCCGCCGTCTGCGGGACCAATAGTGAATCCGCCGGCTACCTTCTTGCTGAAAGAAGCCTTTACGCCACCCTTGAGGTTCTTTGCGAGAGAAGCTGAGACCCAGGGCTCAAGTTCTTTCTTGAGGGATTCGGGAAGCACGACCTCGAGGTCTGCGCTTTCCTGGGCGCTGAAGTTCTTCGCTACGGCGAGGATTATTTCCTTGAGAAGGTCTGCATCGGCAAGGGCCTTTGCGGTTCCTTCCTTCACAATCGAGTCTGTAAGGATGTTCTCGATGTCCTTGCGGGTTGCCTGAAGAGCCTGTTCTGAAGCCATCCTGATGTCTGACTTCGCTTTTCCTGCGAGGTCTGCGGCGTCCTTTTCAGCCTTCGAGACTATCTGGGCAGCCTTGGTTTTTGCCTCTTCGACTATCTTTTCAGCTTCCTGGCGGGCCTGAGCGAGGTACTTGTCTCCCTCTTCCTTGCCTTTGGCAAGACCGTCATTGTAAAGTTTGTCGGTGAGTTCTTGGAGTTTGTTCTGCATATGTATAAAGTTACGATTTGTTCTTTGCTGCTTAAAAAACGCGCGCAAAGATAATCAAAAGCCGATAATTAGACAACAAATTATTACGCCTGGTGCGCAGGTTTTAAGAGGTCCAGGACGACTTTCACCGGATTGAAGGTCTCGACAGGTACTTCAACGAAGGAGGTAAGCCAGTCAGACATCGCTCCGTTCCAGAGTCCGGGGAGCTCGAGAGCCTTCAGCTCGCGTCCCTGATAGCTCTTCGAGCTGATGAATCCGGTCTCGGGGTCGACGTGTTTAATAAGGTCGAATTTCTCGCCGTTTACATTGCGCAGGCAGCAGACGAGATCTACCGGGTTGAAGTGGGTCGCATCCTTCATCAGGCTCGGATCGCTGATCTGGACGCTTTCAAGAATCTGGAGCGAAGTACTGCCGTCTTTTTCCCTGATGATGAACGGGCCTCCGCCCGGCTCGCCCTCGTTGCGGACCATTCCGCATACGCGGAGGGGCCGGTCGAGTTTGGCGCGCAGGGCCAGGGCCCTTTCCTTGCAGGATTTGAACTGAGGCATCTCGATGCAGAATTCTTCGAGAAGGAACTTTTCTATTCTGTTGCAGAGTTCCTGGAATTCATCGGTTGCGAAGCAGTCTTCATAGGGCGGGAAATATCCAACCAGATGGGGCTGATAGGGAGCGGGGTTGATACGGGTCATCTGGTCGAAATCCACGAGGAAACCGAATACCTGGTCGCGCAGCTGAAGTGCACGGCCCATCAGTGCCTTCTTATAAAGCGCCGTAGTAGGCAGGAGTCTTTCTACTGCTACATTGTCTATGTTCTTGATACTGACGAGTTCCTCGTCTACCGCGCCGAGGTTGTGGATAAGGGCGCCATGGCCGGCAGGGCGGGTGAGGACTGTTCCGTCTTCTTTGAGGAAAGGTTTATTGTCCGGAGTGACGGCGATAGTGTCGGTCGCCTTGTCCTGATAGGTGAACCTTATATTATATTTAACTCCGTAGCGCTTTTCGTACTCGTCCTTGACTTCTGAAAGAGCCTTTTCGAACAGGGCTTTATGTTCGGGAGAGATAGTGAAGGTAAGATTGACGGTCCCGTCTGAGTTACGCATATACTTCTGACCCTCTACAAGGTGTTCTGCAAAAGCCGTACGGGCTTCCTCCTTGTAGCGGTGGAATTTGAGCACTCCCTTCGGCTTGGCTCCGTATCCGAGGCCGGGCTCTTCGAGCAGCTCATCGGCGGTCTTTACCGGATCATAGGGCGCCTTGCCGAAAACTGCGGGATCGTAGAAAGCGAATTTCTCGATATTGTCCGCCAGTTTCTGTATTGTCTCCGGCTTGTGGGCGAAGACGTCTTTGAACATGCGCGAGGCCGCGCCGGAAGCGGGAACGAACTTGCATTTTCCTGCGACCTGAGCGGTGTCGCAGTACTCTGAAGCCTCTTTGAGCTGCTTTTCGTCGAGTCTGACGATGCCGCGGCCGATGGTGGCGGCGGAGACGATGTCAAGAGAGGGGAAACCTTCCTTGAACCTTTCGATTTGCTCTTTCTGTGTCATATGCGGTTATTCTATAAAAAATTCTCTGCGGTACTTGTAGTTGCGTCTCAGTTCCTTGAAATCGGAGGGATTCATCCTGAAGAGGAAGTCATCCGTAAAGACGGGATAGTTGTACTGGAAGACGCTCGTCATCTGTCCCTGGCTCATGCCCGTCATATTGAGCCTGACCGAATCCATTCCGTCTATATCCGGTACGGGAATGAAATTGAACAGTTCGGTAATGCCGAAGTAGCGGGCGGTGGAGCGGACTGCCATGAGGGTTCCTACCAGCTTTCCCTGATAAGAGTAGCCGGCGATATGGGGGGTGGCGATGTCTACTTCTTCCACCAGCCTTGGATTTACATCCGGCTCGTTGTTCCAGGTATCGATAACTACCGAGTCCAGCTTTGGAAGGGCCCTCATCAGGGCATCGTCGTCCACTATTTCTCCTCGGGCGGTGTTGATGAGCATAGCCCCATGGCGTATCTTTGCGAAGAAGGAGTCGTTACACATCCTTCTGGTAGAGTCGTTCAGCGGGACGTGGAGGGTGACTATGTCTGAGTTTTGAAGCAGATAGTCCAGGGAACAGAACTGCGACGGGCCTTCCACTTCCTGCCTCGGAGGGTCGTTCAGAAGGACTTTGAATCCGAGCTTTCGGGCCGCGGTCTCGACTGCGCCGCCGCAGTTGCCGCAACCGATGATGCCGATGGTCGCCCCGATGATGTTGCGGCTCTTCCTGGCGGCGCAGCCGAACATGGCGGACATGACGTAGTTCATAACTGCTCCGGCGTTACATCCGGCTGCCCTTGAGGTGTTGATCCCGTGTTCCTTGCAGTAAGCGGAATCTATGTGGTCCGAGCCGATGGCGGCCGTCGCTATCATCTTTACGTTGGTTCCGTCCAGCAGAGCGGCGTTACACTTGGTTCTGGTTCGGATAATGAGGCCGTCGACATTGAGCAGGTCGTTGTGGGAGATCTCCGCGCCGTCCAGGTAGACGACTTCGCCGTAGGGCTCGAAGACGCCTTCGATAAACGGGATGGATTTCTCTATGACCAGTTTCATTTCAGTATCAGTTTCTCGATTTTGTGGAGCCTGGGGTCGTCCTTGATGAAGAGTTCGTCTTCGTCCAGGATCTGGTTCATCTTTGCTACAAGAAGATCCTTCTGGAGAAGAAGGACACTGCGCACCACCGATGAATCGAGGGTGATGCTGAGAGTTCCGTCTTTGAAAAAGCGCTTGATAGTATGCTGAGCAGCGCCAGAGGCTTCATCCCAGGCCTGATAAATGCGGCGCTGATTATGGGAGAAGGTCAGCCCCATAGCCTTGACGTAGCGTATCATCAGGCTGTCCATTCCTACTGCGCTTTTTCTCTCTACTCTCATTGTCTGGTAAACACGCCTCCGCTCGTCTGATAGAATGTAGATTCTTCTGTAATACCGGCAATGATAGTCTCGAGACGGGATTTGTCTGTGTCGGTTATGAATATCTGGCCGAAGTCCTCTCCGGCCACCATCTTCAGGAGGTTCTGAGTCCTCTCGAAATCAAGTTTGTCGAATAGATCGTCAAGAAGCAGCATAGGGGCAAACCCGTATTTCTGCTTCATTATTTCGTACTGGGCAAACTTCAGCGAGATAAGGAAGGACTTTTGCTGTCCCTGGGAGCCTATCTTTCTGATAGGATCGCCGTCCATCGTGAAGATAAGATCGTCGCGCTGGATGCCGCAGCTCGTAAATCCGAGCAGCCTGTCTTTTGCGAGGTTCCCGCGAAGAAGGTCGTACAGAGGGGCTTTGTCGAGGTCTGAGCGGTAGCGGATTCCTACCGTCTCGCGGCCGCCGGAGAGCAATCCGTAGAACTTTCCGACCTGGGGCCCGATAGCCTGGACGAAGTCCTGGCGTTTCCGGTATATTCTCGTTCCGAATTCTGCCAGACGGGCATCGATCGTTTCCAATATTCCGTCGTCTGCGCCGCCTTTGAGAACTACGTTACGCGTCTGGAGAAGCTTGGAGTAGCGCTGCATGTCCGAAAGAAATTCGCGGTCTATCTGGGATAGGACGGCATTCGAAAAGCGCCTGCGTTCGTCTGAGGAGTCACTTACAAGAGAGGCGTCGCCGGGGCAGACCATCACTATAGGCAGGACGCCGATGTGGTCGCTGATTTTTACGTAGGCCTTTCCGTCGCGGGTTACTTTCTTTTCTTCGCCTTCGGCAGTACGGATCCCGAAGCGGGCCTGGAGCCCGTCGTGCATGTCGTAGGTACCGGCAAGCTCGAAAAACGAGCTGCCGCGGGCGTAGTTGAATTTGTCCGAGGCCCCGAAGGCGCTTTTGGTCATAGAAAGATAGTACACCGCATCAAGCAGATTAGTCTTTCCTTCGCCGTTTCCTCCGCTAAGACAGTTGAGGTTTGGGGAAAACTCCAGTTCCTGGAGGTCTATATTCCTCCAGTTCCTCACTACTATTTTCTTGAGTACGGGCATCGGCTATTTCTTCGCGGCCCTCGGATGGGCGTTGTTATACACTTTTTTAAGTTTTTCAATTGAGTTGTGTGTATAGACCTGGGTCGCGGCAAGCGAGGAGTGTCCCAGCAGTTCCTTGATGCTGTTGAGGTCTGTCCCTTCATCCAGCAGCTCGGTCGCGAGGGTATGCCTCAGGACGTGGGGCGATTTACGCGAAGTAATCTCCGGAACTGTTCCGAGTTCCTCTTTCACGGCCCTGTCTACAAAGACTGGATACAGCCTTCCGCCGGCTCTTGTAACAAGCAGGGGAAAGTCCGCTCCGCCTACCTCTATACACATCTTGTCAACCGCACGTAAATATAGCAAAATCTCCTCACAAATTGTCCCGGTAAGAGGTATTTCTCTCATCTTGTCTCCCTTTCCCAGTACACGGATGACCTTGCGGCGCAGATCGTACGAGTTTCTGCTTAGGCCTATCAGTTCTGAGCGGCGGATCCCGGTGCTGTATAAGAGGCTGATGATCAGGCGTTTGAGGATGTTGTCATACAGCTGTGCGTCGCCTTTGTCGCCGGGCTTTCCGCTGAAGAGCCGCAGTACTTCGTCGCTCCCGTAGAGGGCAGTCTTCTCGAAGTACTCGTCCATGTTCTCTTCCCGGTAAAAGACGGGCAGGCGCTTTTCGACCTTCGGTCGCGGGAGAGTCCTTACCGGGTTCGAACCCAGCTCGCCCTGGCCCACGAGCCAGCGGCTGAAGCCGCTCAGCACGCTCAGGCGAAGGCCTACCGTCCTGGCGCCGAGTTTCTTTTCGTCCAGCAGCCAGACTTCGTAGCTGCGAAGGATGGAGGTGTTGAGCGAGCGGACTATGTCTTCCGGTTCTGTGAATGCTGCGAATTCCTCCAGTATCTCCTTATATAGGGCCTGAGTGCGGGATGAATAGCGTTTCACTCCGCCTACATAAAGCAGGTATTTTTTTATCGGATCCGTCATTTCCAGAAAGGATCGTCTTCCCATCCGGCTGGAAAGCCCATCAGGGCTGTATCCACCACCGGGGAATTATGGATAAGGGCCTTCAGGCGCTGGGCGAAGGAATTGGTAGGCTTGACGGTATTCTGAAGGTATTTGATTACACAGAGAGTCAGGTAGACATGGTTCTGGGCATCCGGCTGCTGCTCGGGGAAAATGTCCCGATAGGTATCAGGAATAAGGGCGGGGACACTCAGAGTCTTGTTCCAGAGGCGGTTGTGGTGTGCACACATATTCCGGATGTAGACCAGATGATGGAGCCAGGAACAGAAAACGCTGTCGGACACTCCGTAGTGGCCGGCTATCTTTATCCTGAGTATCCCGGGCTTCATGGCGGCGAAGATGCTGGCCAGAGTCCCCATCGAGGTTGCTTCCAGAGCGAGCCAGCAGGGAGGAAGAGGGTTGGAATACTTCTCGTAGAAACGCTTTATCGCGTCGTTGTCTGAACGCTGGACTTCTGAGATGAGATGTCTCATAAGTTCGCGGTGTTCGCCCTTGCTGCGGAAATAGTCCGGGTTCATGTACCAGTATCCGGAATCGCTCCCGGAGGAGACGTAGCCCATCCGGGCCCTGATCGAAATTTCGATCTTTTCCATCTCATGGAAGATGAGCTCGCGAAGGCGTCTGTCGAAGCCGTAGAGGGCGTAGGCGTCGTCCATCGAGGCTCCGGGGCGGAAACGGTGAGATACCCTGTCCTCCATAAGGGGGACCAGATAACTCTTCAAGCGCGAATAACTGACGTTCTGAAGGACCCTGAGGGCTTTTTTCTCGTCTTTGATCTCGAGACCCTGGCTCCTTAGAAGCCGTATCTGATCTTCGAAAGACAGCGCGCTGCCGTGGAACTCCGTTTTGTGCATAGTGGTAACACACAAATATAACAAAAAAGGATTAAATTTGTGCGTATGAACCACCAGATATGGGACCCCCTCAGGCGTAAAAACGTCGCGCTTACTCCGGAAGAGCAAGTGCGTCAGTGGTTCATAGGAGTTCTCCGCGATTCTTTCAAGGTCCCGCTCCATATGATGGGAAGCGAAGTGTCCTTCGAATTCGGCAATAAGCCCTACAGGGCAGACATAGTCGTATTTTCCCGCTCCGGCTCTCCGCTGGCAGTAGTGGAATGCAAGCGCCCCGAGGTAAAGATAGACGAAAAAGTAGTCCGTCAGGCCATGCGCTACAATGCCGTCCTCGACGTCAAGTTCATTTTCCTTACAAACGGAAATAATACCTATCTTTACGGCCGGAAAGGAGAGAGCTTCGTCCCCCTTGACTCAGTGCCAACCTTTGAAGAAATGCTATGCCGACAATAGTCCCTCAATACCTTGACCGCAAGATCTTCCGTCTCGTCAGCGAAGTTGCCGCCGAGAGGGGAGTGAGGGCCTTCGTTATCGGCGGGTATGTAAGAGACTGCTTCCTCGGCCGTCCTTCCTCAGACATAGACATTGTAGTCGAAGGCAGCGGAATAGACTTCGCCCGCGCTGTAGGCGAGAAAACCCATTCATACGTTTCCTATTTCAAGAATTTCGGCACCGCGATGCTCCATTACCAGGGCGATGAAATCGAATTCGTAGGTGCGCGAAAGGAATCATACAGGCGCGAATCCCGTAAACCCATAGTCGAAAACGGAACCCTTCAGGACGACCAGGAAAGGCGCGACTTCACGATCAATGCGATGGCCTTTTCGCTCCAGCCGGATTCCTTCGGCGAACTGGTCGATCCCTTCGGCGGAATCAAGGACCTTGCGGCCGGAATCATCCGGACCCCGCTGGATCCCGATACTACCTATTCCGACGACCCCCTGCGCATGCTAAGGGCCGTTCGCTTCGCGACTAAACTCTCGAGCCCGTCTCAGACCTTTACTATCGTTCCCGAGTCGCTCGAGTCCATGAAACGGATGGCCGAACGGCTCTCGATCCTGTCTGTAGAACGCATCACCGAAGAGCTGAACAAGATGTTGGTGACCCGCCGACCGTCGATGGCCTTTGAGCTGATGGAGAAGACCGGCCTGCTCGAGCGTATACTGCCCGAGCTGTGTGCCCTCAAGGGCGTGGAAACGATGGAGGGCAAGGGCCATAAGGAGAATTTCTCCCACACGCTCATGGTCCTGGACAACGTGGCCGCGACCGACGGTCCGGAGCCCAGGCTCTGGCTCCGCTGGGCCGCCTTGCTCCACGACATCGGTAAGCCGGCCTCCAAGCGCTTCGACCCCGCCCTCGGGTGGACCTTCCATGGCCATGACCTTATCGGCTCCAGGATGGTGCCCAGGATATTCGAGCGGCTCAAGCTCCCGAACGACGCGATGAAATACGTCAAGAAGCTGGTCTGGCTCCACCTTCGCCCGATAGCGCTGGTAGACGACGGCGTGACGGATTCCGCCGTCCGCAGGCTGCTCTTCGATGCGGGCGAGGATATAGACGATCTGATGATCCTCTGCCGGGCAGACGTGACCTCGAAGAATCCGGCCAAGGTAGCGCGGGTTCAGGCGAATTTCTCGCTGGTGGAGAGAAAACTTGTCGAGGTCGATCAGAAGGATAAGATCCGTAATTTCAAGAACCCGATTACGGGCGAACACGTAATGAAGGTTTACGGCCTCGAGCCGTGTAACACGATAGGCATTCTGAAAGAAGCCGTCAAAGAGGCTATCCTTGACGGAATTATAGAAAACGATTTTGCCCAGGCGGATGCGTTTATGCGCGTCAAGGCCGCCGAGATGGGCCTTAAGGAAGTCGAAAATGAATAACTCCTCGATACTTATTATTTATACCGGCGGGACGATCGGAATGAAGACCGATCCTGTAGTAGGGGCGTTGCGTCCCTTCGATTTCTCCCAGATACTCGAAGAAGTCCCCGAGCTGAAGAAATTTGCCGGCTCTATCGATTCGTATTCCTTCGACCCTCTTATCGACTCCTCGGATATAGACCCCGAGATGTGGAAGAAGATGGCAGTGACTATCAGGGATAATTACGACAAGTACGACGGGTTCGTAGTTCTCCATGGAACGGACACCATGTCCTATTCGGCCTCGGCTCTGAGTTTTATGCTCCAGAACCTCTCGAAACCGGTCATCTTTACGGGCAGTCAGCTGCCGGTAGGTGCGCCCCGTACAGATGGAAAGGAGAATTTGGTATCGGCGGTAGAGATAGCTGCTGCCAAGAATCCTGACGGCAGTTCCCGCGTTCCGGAAGTCGCAATCTATTTCGGCTCGGTCCTGATGAGGGGAAACAGGACTACAAAAGTAAATGCCGAGAGTTTTGAGGCTTTCCGCTCGCCCAATCTCGAGCCTCTGGCAGAAACAGGTATCAATATCCGTTACAACGACAGGGTAATCCGTAAATGGAACGGCCTTCCGCTGGTAGTCTCTCTCGGGCTGGATACCCGCGTTTCAATTCTTAAAATCCACCCCGGAATTACCCCGCAGGTGGTAAGCAATATCCTTTTGGGCCCCGAAACCAGGGCTGTCATAATCGAGACTTACGGCGCGGGGAACGCTCCGTCGGCTCCGTGGTTCCTCGACCTTGTCCGCGAGGCGGCCGCTTCGAAGATACTGGTCAATGTTACCCAGTGTCCTGCAGGGACTGTGGATATGGACCTTTACGCTACCGGGAAGCAGATGAAGGACGCCGGAGTAGTGTCTGGTTACGACAGTACTACGGAAGCAATGCTGGCGAAACTGTTCCACCTCCTGGGGTCCGGATATTCGGATTCAGAGGTGAAGGCCCAGCTGGCCGTCAATCTTAAGGGAGAAATCTAATTACCTTTTGATCAGGTCGAACCTCCAGGTAACACCGACCTGGAAGTTGTTGTGGTGATTGTCGCTGTCTCTGAACCAGATGGCGTGGAGACGCAGTTTGTTGTCTGAGTAAGGGAAGTACTCGACTCCGAGTCCGCCATAGAGATAGTCGTAGCCGGGGGCAATCACGGTATCGTATGCGCGTCCGTATTCGTCCACATTGGCGGCATCGTTGCGCTCAAATCCTATCTTTCCGCAGTAGTTCCATTTTCCGACGCTCCAGATTACTTTAGTGATGAAGGTATAGTCGGAGAAAAGGTTGCTCTGATGAAGGTTGGCCCTGTCTATGAGGTCCAGGTCTATCGCTACATTTCCTAAAACCAGATGGTTCCCAAGGGCTACGTAGCCGATGAAGCGGCGGAAGTCGTCTTCTACGGCGTTAACCGTCCAGATGGTGTGCCACCAGGAGGCTATGTGTCCCTGCCAGGCAAGGTTATAGGCGAAGGTGTCGCTGAAGCCGTAGGACAGGGGAGAGTTGGCAACCTGAAGGGCTACGGACTGTCCTTCTGCGATTTCATAGCTGGAAGTAATTCCTACGGAGTAGCCTTGAGGCAGATTGTTGCAGAAATTACTGTAGAAGTACACGTCTATAGGTACTGCGTCATACTCATACCCTCCTACCAGGATTGCCTGCTTGCCGATTGTGAACGACCATTTATCGGAAGGATGCCACAGAAGGCTTGCCCAGTCCGTCGCCCTCAAAGGGTCTATCGCAGTAGGGGCTACATTGAAGCGGTGTCTGATTCGGAAACCGACTTTGTCTGTCATGGTTCCGTAGATGTTCAGGTTGAGATGGTCTCCGAAAAACTTCCCGAGAAACCTCCCGTCTGCCACATCCTCATTGTAGCCGGCCCTGGCATTGAAATAGAGGGTATCTACTCCTATGAAGGCCTTCGCCGCGGGGGAGAATGCCATCAGGACAAGTATAGCGATGATTATTTTTTTTGCGTTCATTTTACTTCGCAAATTTAGCGAATGTCCGGCAATAATTGATTATATTTGTGTGTTGCAAAGCTAAAACAATGTTCAAGACAATTTTGCAGACACTCGGCACATGGAAGTTCTGGAAAGAGCTCTTTATCATGACTGCCGGTATGCTCGTCGGCGCAGCAGCCGTCTATTATTTCCTCGTTCCCAGCAAACTCGTCATCGGTAGTATCTCCGGTCTTTCAATCGTTATCTCAGGCCTGTTCGAGAATGTGGGTATTCCAATCAAAGTTTCGTGGGTAGTCCTCGCTATAAATGCAATCCTTCTCGTCCTGGCATACGTCCTGATCGGAAAGGAGTTCGGTATAAAAACTGTCTACACTGCGTTGATTCTTGGTCCGCTTATGGATGTCTGGGAGGCTATCCTGCCTTACGAGAAGATCATTGCGGAAGGATCTACCTCAGTAATGGGTGATCCCTGGTTTGATCTGCTCTGCTTCGTTCTGATGCTCAGCATCTGTCAGGCTATTCTCTTTAATATCAACGCTTCTACCGGCGGACTCGATATCCTTGCGAAAATTCTTAATAAATATCTCCATTTCGATATAGGCGCTTCTGTCTCTATAGCCGGCGCCGTAATCTGTCTTACCGCTCTTGCTATCAACCCGTTCCAGCTGGTCGTCATCGGCCTTATCGGTACCTGGATCAACGGACTTGCTGTAGACTACTTTACTGCTTCTTTAAACCGTAAAAAGCGCGTCTGTATCATTACCGACAACTCCGAAGAAATACGCAGTTTTATAGTAGACGGTATGAAGCGTGGCTGCAGTATCTATCAGGTGAGGGGAGGCTTCTCCGGGCAGGAACATACCGAGCTTCAGGCCATCCTCTCCAAGGACGAGTTTGCGGCTCTTATGAATCATATCAGGGTTCACAACATCAAGTGTTTCATCACCGCAGGCAATGTATCAGAGGTCTACGGTATGTGGAATAAATCTAAGAAAAAGAATCTGGATAAACTGAACTAATGTCAGTTACAGTTGAGGAAAAATACCGGGAAGGTCTTACGCAGTACCTCCTGGAGGAGTGTACCAGCGAGGGTTGGCTGAATGGGAGTCTTCTGGAAAGCCCTGATCTTGACGAGGCATGGCTCAGGCTTATGCCCTCTTTTTACGGGGATGCCGTACGCAATTTCAACGATTACCCCGAGTTCTGCCTCGGCTGCGCAGGGTATCTCGGAATGGCCGTAGCGTTTCTCTGGGACAAAGACTGGGCGAAGTATTCAGAGGTTCCGTACTCATTTTTCCAGGGCGAGCGTAAGTTCGACGATATGGACGACCATATAACCGATACTATACTCCACAACCGCAATCATACTGTCCCCAAGATGCAGTCTGTCGCAGCATCTGCCTATCACTTCCTGATGCGCGAAACTCCAGAACCCGGAACCGCTCTCGCATACCGTCTCTTCATTATAACCGTCGAGACCATGTACAAAATCGGCGCCTCCCTCGAACTCTCCCACCTCGGTTACAAACTCGAAGCTCTTGGTTAGCCCTCAGTTCCCCCTAGCCCCTCAGCGCCCTTCCTCCTTTTCCCTTTTCGCCTTCGGCCGGGGACTCCCTCGAGCGGGACTCGTCTCGCAAGTCTTAGACTTGCTCGCTCGGACCCTTCCATTGCTATCTTCGTCACGCTCTTCGTGTGAGTAAACTCACCCTCATCGCGTAACTCGCTATCAACGGACACCTCCCCGCTCCCCGTGGCCGCGGGTGGCCACGCCCGCTCGAGGGAGTCCCCGCGCCTCCGGCTATTTCACACGGGAAAGCATCCCTCTCCTTAGCCCCCTCGACTTATCTGTCGGTAGCCCGCCTCCTTCTCATAATTATTTATGTCGCCGTCAGGTTGAACTTATTGATTTACAGGTAATTATGCAAATCAAAGTCGGATATTTACGGAGTTTGATTTAAGCAACTCTCTGTAACACAGGAATATCCACCCAACGGCGCGAAACATTCGCGCTTTCCCTCCCGTCCGAATATATATTCTGAGCCCCCGGCAGGGATGTTGTCGCGAGGGGTAGTACCTTATTGTTTGCACTCCAGCTGAGCCCGCGCGGGCTAAACAATCGGGGACGATTTTTTCGAAGGGTTGGAAGAGGCCGCGAGCGGCCTCAGGAAATGACTTCGACAAAATCGTACCTGGCGGACACTCCCGTTCGCGGCTTGATAATCGTCAGGAGCGGCCGCAGGTCCTTCGGGCGGTCTTTAACGCTCGGCGTGGCGCGATGGAGGGTAGGATACTGGGGAATGAAGGTAGTGAGCGAATTGACGTGATTCAACATCAAAAACCCTGCTTTTCGCGAAGTTGGTGTGTGATTAGGGCAGTTTTACACACCAAAGGGTGATTTTGAAGGGGTTGGTGTGTGATTTGGGCCTTTCCACACACCTTGAACAAAAAGAGTGGGGACCACACGAAAAAAAGCGGCCCTAAAGGTCGCTTTTTGTGGGAGATACTGGATTCGAACCAGTGACCCCCTGCTTGTAAGGCAGGTGCTCTAAACCAACTGAGCTAATCTCCCTTGCAAATTTGGGACTGCAAATATAAGTCAATTTTGTGAAACGGCAAGTTTTCGTGGGCTGATTTAATAAAAAATGCGTAACTTCGCGTCCCACGTGCAACGATTGGCACGCAAAATGTATCTTAATTAGGTACGACGAAAAGATAATACGTTTATTACTATGAATACTAAGGCTATTGCTAAAGCAGCATTTGTAGCGGCACTCGCAGTGTTCGCTCTCGTTTCTTGTAACAAGAATCGTCACAAACCCGGCCCTGAGGTTCCTGATGAGCCGGTCGTTCCCGAAGAGAAAGTTACCGAAGGCCTTTCTGTAAAGGCTACTTATTTCGGAGATTATTACGGAAAGGGTTTCCAGGATTATATCCTTCTTTTCCAGCTCGGTGAGCTCAATGAAGAAGGCCAATTCAAGACCAGCGGCGTAGAGCTCAGCCTCGATGTCCTTACTGCAACCGGCGGTCCCACCCTTTTCCCTGCAGGAATCTACGAGATTACTGACGAAAAGTACAATTCAGCAGGTATTATCCCTTCAATCCCGGAAGGAGAAGGCGAGGATACGACCTACGGAGATACTTATCTGTATACCCAGCAGGATGCCGACAACTTCTGGCTCGAGCCTCTTGAGAGCGCACACCTCGAGGTTTCCGTAGAAGGTGCTCAGTACACTATCAAGGTCGAGATAGTGGTTAAGGGAGAAGAGTATAAGTACTGCTACAAAGGAGCTCTTCCCATCGAAGATAAGAGCAAATCTACTGATCCCCAGGAGGAGGGCCCTGAAGGAGATTACGACTTCAAGGCAGACAGCGCAGTCGCTTTCAACCTTGGCCACGAATGGAGTGCTGATACAGACGACTGGATGGTCTATCTTGTCAACGACAATGACGAAAACGAGTGGGCTGTCATCGAAATCGTTTCCGAGTCCGGTAATCCTGAGGCTCTACCTGAAGGAACCTTCAGCGTTCCTGCAGACTTCTATAACGAGAAGTATGAGATTGTCGCCGGAATCATGTGTCCTCTCTACCAGTATGAAGAGTCGTATTACGGAACGTACTATGTGTTCGGAGGTCAGATCTGGTATTCAGCCTCATCCGGAAACGTAAAGATCACCAAGAACGGAGATAACAACTACACCGTAGCGCTTTCCTTCCTTGATGAGGAATATGACAACTCTCAGGTTACCTCGACTTACTCGGGAGAAGTTGCGGTAGACGTCAGCGAATACTATGACGGCTCTCTTACTACAGCAAGACTTCGTAAGGCAGCTCCCTCTTTCAAGAAGAGTGTAGTCAAGAGATCAGACAATCAGCGTCAGACAAAGGCGGCAAGTAAATTTGCCTGCCGCCTTTTCTAAGGCGCTTTGCTTACACTGGGGATGTTTTGGTTTTGACAGCATCGTAGACGGCAGTAAGCACGCCGGGAGTCGGAGGCCCTCCCGTTAATCTCAGTCTTCAATCAATAGTAGGCAACTACAACTATTCATACGCTTGCTAAGTCACCAAGTGACACGCATTAATCAGAGCCGCCAAGGCTGCGGCACTGACGTATATCCCGCCAGGATTCAGGCCGGTCCTTTCTGGCATACGGGGTATCATCAAGACCGGATGCACGGGGCGATTCCTTTAAACCCCGCCAAGAAAAAAAGGATAAGCTTCGGCATAGCCCGTCTTCCGGCATACCGTAGCCGACACCAAAGGAAGAATAAGCGTGTAGAAAGCTGTCGGGTATTATGTTTGGACGAGGGTTCGAGTCCCTCCATCTCCACCTTCTAAGAGCAGGCATTGGCCTGCTCTTATTTTTTTACTATATTTGTTAGGCGGAGATTATTGTTCTATGAATCCTGTTCTGACTGCTTTGTTGATTCCGTTTCTGGGGACTGCCCTGGGATCGGCTTTTGTGTTTTTCATGAAGCGGGAAATGCCCGCTCCGGTTCAGAAAGTCCTGCTGGGATTTGCATCGGGTGTGATGGTGGCGGCTTCAGTCTGGTCGCTCATAATCCCCGCTATAGAGATGGGATCCGGTCCCTCGGCGGTAGTCCCTCCGACTGTAGGGCTGCTCGCCGGTTTTGCCTTCCTGCTCCTTATCGATTACATCACGCCCCACATCCATCCTTCGGGCGGTCCGGAGGGCCCCAGGAGCCGTCTGTCCAGGACGACCAAGCTCGCCCTCGCCGTCACCATCCACAATTTCCCGGAGGGAATGGCCGTGGGCGTGGCTATAGCCGGCGCCCTGACCGCTGATTTCAATATGGCCGGCGCCCTGGCTCTTTCGCTGGGTATCGCGATTCAGAACGTCCCCGAAGGGGCGATTATCTCCATGCCCCTGCGGGCAGAAGGGAACTCCCGCCTCAAGGCGTTCGGAATCGGTGCGCTGAGCGGAATTGTGGAGCCGGTGGGCGGAGCGCTGGTCCTGCTGCTTGCTACCAGGGTCCTTGGGATAATGCCCTATATGCTGGCTTTTGCGGCCGGGGCAATGCTTTACGTAGTGGTAGAGGAACTGGTCCCCGAATACTCTCAGGGTAAACATTCAAATATCGGTACCATAGGCTTTGCGCTGGGTTTTGCGCTCATGATGGTGCTGGATGTAGTATTGGGATAATAACTGTTACATACTATATTTGTAAGTATGAAAAAGAAGGGCATAATTGCGGTAATTGCCGCGCTGGCGATAAGCATTCCGGCGCTGGCGGTATTCAACGAAAAAGACCTCGGCCAGACTATCTCGGTCCTGAGATTCGAGCTGAAGGCCGAGTATGACAAACTGACCGCCAGGGAAGAAAGACTCAACTCCAGAAACGACGGCCGCCGCCGTCAGATGATCAACCTGATGAAGAAGTGTAATGAGCTGTCTCTGATGCTCTATTCTCAGAATCAGGACTTCACTTTCGACCACACTTACGCTCTGGGAGAGGTGACAAAACAGTATGAGTCTTTCAGCAAGACCCGTCTCCCGTTCGACGATATGGTCGTGAAGCTCGATCTCGAGATAGACCGCCACGAACGTCTTATCGAGTCGCTGCGCCGCCTCCCTCCTCAATTGGAGGAAATTGAGGAAGTCCCGGACAGTATCGTCAGGGAAATAGGCGGGCCGAGTTTCCAGACGAGGCGCCTGCCGCGCCGTCCGCCCCATGGCTTCCAGATGCCCCAGATGGATTCGGCGCGCAGAGCCGAGCTGGAAAAGG
>Ga0247611_10003858_pt1 | contig 21593 bp, 21 predicted proteins | sample 177DNAGHGhighgp2_FD_192422 | JGI IMG/M metagenome (GOLD analysis project Ga0247611, IMG submission 192422) | Sheep rumen microbial communities from Palmerston North, Manawatu-Wanganui, New Zealand - 1770 DNA GHGhigh gp2 | ecosystem: Host-associated > Mammals > Digestive system > Stomach > Rumen... | reverse complement strand
AAACAAAACACAATCTATTGGAGAAAGGAGATTAAGAAGATGAAAGACGTACCTGTATGGGAAAAGTACACGTTAACGATCAGAGAGGCGGCCGAGTATTTCCACATCGGCGAGAAGAAGCTTCGCAGAATCGTGGATGAGAACATCAATACGGACTTTGTCGTTATGAACGGCAACCGTGCCATGATCAAGCGTAAGATTTTCGAGCAGTATATCGACAGAGCCACTGCGGTATAAGCATCTTGACCCCTTATCTGCCATGGGGGTGCACAAGTTTTGGCAGAAATGATAAGCCCCATATGATATATTTAATACGTCATATGGGGCTCTATTTTATTGAAAAGGAGTTCCAAATAAATGAATAAAAGGAGAGATAAAAGAGGAAGAATCTTACACAGTGGCGAGTGTCAGCTTCCCGACGGACGTTACAGGTATAAATATACCGACTCTTTCGGAAAACACAAGTATGTGTACAGCTTGAGGCTTGACCATAATGACCCGATGCCCAAAGGGCATAAGAGCGCTCCGGCGCTGAGAGATCTGGAGAAACAGATTCAGGCTGATTTGTTTGACCATATCGTATCGAATGGCGGTAACCTTACAGTTCTTGATCTCGTTGAGAAGTATATTTCAACCAAGATCAACGTTAGAGACTCCACCAAGACAGGATACAAAACAGTCATCAACATACTGAAAAGGGATCCCTTCGGCAGCAGGAGAATTGATACAGTGAGACTGTCAGATGCCAAGTGTTGGCTGATCAAGCTTCAACAGAAAGACGGCAGAGGCTACAGTTCAATTCAGAGTATCAGAGGTGTTCTAAGACCTGCCTTCCAGCTGGCAATGGATGACGATCTTATCAGGAAGAATCCGTTCCGCTTCGAAGTTTGTGATGTCCTGGTCAATGACAGTGTCAGAAGAGATGCTATCAGCCATAAGGACGAGAAAAGGTTCTTAGAGTTCATCAAGAACGATCCTCACTTTTGCAGGTACTACGAAGGAGTCTATATTCTCTTCAAGACCGGAATGAGAATCTCAGAGTTCTGCGGACTGACAATAAGTGATATCGATTTTGAGAACCACAGAATAAACGTTGACCACCAGCTCTATAAGAGAGGCAGTAAAGGCTATAGTATTCTGCCGCCCAAGACAGAGGCCGGTAACAGAGTCTTACCGATGACACCCGATGTCGAGGAGTGCTTCAGAACGATAATAGCCAACCGCAACGCTCCGAAGAAGGAACCGATGGTTGACGGCAAGATGGGATTTCTGTACTTCGACAAAGACGGCAGTATCACGTATGCGCTTCATTGGGAACATTATTTCAAGCACATCAGGGAAAAGTATAACAGCATATACAAAGTCCCGTTGCCTTTGATCACGCCTCACGTCTGCAGGCACACATACTGTTCCAATATGGCAAAGAGCGGAATGAATCCGAAGACTTTGCAATATCTCATGGGACATTCGGATATTTCGGTCACGCTTAACACATATACTCATGTTCATTATGAGGATGTTGCAGCTGAAGTATCCAAACTCGGTGTTATGTAAGTTTTTCCCACTGGAAAAACCCCTGGGTGTAAAACTCAGATTTTTACACCCAATTTTACACCCAGCGATGGACAAAATAGTCCCTGATAAGGCACGATATGAAACATATGTTTGATTGAGTGCGTCGCTCGGAAGCCTAATAAAATAAGGTGTTTCAGGGTTTTTCTTGGCAAATCGTATATATGATAAAAGTGCTTTTTATCTGTCACGGCAACATCTGCAGATCGCCGATCGCAGAATTCATGATGAAGGATATGGTTAATAAACTCGGCATAAGTGATCACTTTGAGATCGCATCTGCCGCCACCTCGACGGAAGAGCTCGGAAATCCGGTCTATCCGCCTGCAAGAAGGATCCTTAATGCGCACGGGATAAACTGCTCGGGCAAGACTGCAAGGCAGATAACAAAGCGCGATCTCAGGTATTATGATCTCATCATATTGATGGATTCCAACAACATGCGCAATATGAGGTGGATGTTCCCGGGCGAAGACCTGGCCAATGTCAGGATGCTGCTCGGGCGCAATGTGGCAGATCCCTGGTACACCGGTGATTTCGAGACGACCTGGCGCGACTGCGAGGAAGGCATTACCGCGCTCATTGATGAACTGAGGACGGAATACGGCATATGAGCATCCCTTCCCTGTCGCAGCTCCGCAGGAGTGCGGATATACTAATTTTCGATCTGGACGGAACGATCCTGGATTCCATGAATGTGTGGAATCAGGTGGATATCGATTTTCTCGGAAGAAGAGGATTTGAGGTCACACCCGAATATACTGAGGCAGTAACAAAATACTGCGTGAGAGACGCCGCCGATCATACGAAGAGACTTTTTGATCTCCCGGAATCACCGGAAGAGATCATTCAGGAATGGAATGACATGGTCGGCGAATACTACCGTGAACACATACAGCTCAAGGAAGGTGCGGAAGATTATCTCCGCAAAGCGAAGGATGCCGGATTCAGGCTCTCTGCAGCAACTGCCCTTGACAGGGCTCATGCAGAGCCGTGCCTTAAGAGGTGCGGAGTGTTGGAACTATTTGATGCCGTGATAACGCTCGATGACATCGGCAGCAGAGCGGATAAGAGCGACCCGACAATATACATCAGAGCAATGGAAAGCGCCGGAGGCAACAGCCCGGACAGGACCGTCGTCTATGAAGATGTCCCGATGTGCATCAGAGGAGCACGGTCAGGCGGATTTAAGACATGCATAGTCTACGATCCGATCGGCATTGGATCGGAAGACTGGGATAATGTCTGCAGAATGAGCGATTATTCAGTCAGAACGATGGCAGGCCTTGCCTGATCCTGACAATTCTCAATCGAAATAAACTATACCCGTGAACAGATCAAAACATTCCTGGGGATGCTCGACCTGTGCAGGAACATGCACATATCCGACTGCGCCAAGATTGCCGCTTGGCAGGATGCAAGCCGATACTGTGCTCTCGGAGATCTCGTCAATGCTCTGATCGCGCATGTCCTCACTTCCTGCAAGCCAGGATTCAGATGCCCACCAGTTGGTGTATGCACGTCCGACATAGTTGTAATACGATTCATCAGTATAGCCGAATGACTTTACGAGTTCTGTATTATTTGCACTCTCCATCGTGTCGAGGTTGTAATTGAGGACCTCATATTCCGTGTATTCCTCTCTGACACCTTTGGCGATAAGGATAACCGTCAGATAATGGCCGTTTGTCCCCCATACGAAATCAACACTCTCACCTTCATACATATGCATTTCCTCGTCATATTCGAGAGTATGATTCTGGCTTATATACTGAAAAAGTGAACTGTTGATGTCTTCCTGTGACTCCCCGTCAACAACAATGTCAGGGATCCTTGTGATATAGTCGCCATATGCATCAGATACTGTTGTCTCTGAGAGGATGAATACCTGAGCTTCATGTATTACTGATGTATCTTCAGTCCAGGAAGGCGTTGTGGATGTTGTCTCTTCAACTGACGTGTCACTTGATTCTTCGCTTGCGGACGTCTTCTCCGTTTCTTCCGTGGACTCGGATGTATCTGTATTTATATTGAACGTACAGCCTGCAATAAGAGCAGCTGCTATTGTCATTGCCGTTATTGTCGTTATTAATCTCTTCATTTATCAAACCTCCTTAATAAACATATTAGATAATACTATAATTGTTAAAGACTTTGTTATCATTGCTTCACACATTTGAAAAATAAGCATGCGATAATAATCATGGAGGTTTGTGATGTCCGGCGGAAACATGGTTGATGACAGAGGCATATTCAGGAGCGGCAAGAGCCTGTTTGCAGGGCTTGCTTTTTCTTTCATTGTTTTTATTGCTTTGCTCGCATTCTGTTGCATAAGCGTGGATGTTTCCTTGCGTTTTGCTCTCTGCATTATCCTTGTAATGCTGTCGTTCATTATTAATGTACTGTTTCCAAAGTACGGCTTCTATGTCTCCTTTGTGCTGAACTTCATGCAGCTTCTGATCCATACTTATGAATTCCTTGCATTGGAGAAGGACGGTGCTTCGAGCCTGGCGATCATATCTCTAATGATGCTCATAGTAAATCTCATTCACCGTCAGTATCTGGCAAATGTCCTTAAGAGAATATACTTAAGACGCAAGGCCGAATCTGCAGAGCGCTCCAAAGTCATCAACAAGCAGCTTGAAGATGACATCTTCTCCAGAACAAAACTCATAGTCAGTCACGATTCCGAGAAGCAGACCCCGCGCGGCAATGCATCATCCGATCCTGTTGTAGATACATTGACGACTCTTCCCGGAAGAGCCATGATTACGGCCCGTCTCAACAGGCTGATCGAAGAAGATCTTGCCAATATGCAGATGTCTCCAATACCTGACGAGAAGTGCACCAGGATGACGATAATCTATACTTCCCTTGATAAGGAGAGCCTTGATAAGCTTCATATCGGACACAAGTCCATGGATCTTTTTATCCAGTGTATGGCACATAAGCTCCGTGAAGCTGCAGACCCTGAAGACATGGTGGCGAGGATCACCGGAACAGAGTTTGTCGTTCTTGCAAAAAGGCAGATATCAGCAGAGGACTTTGTAAAATATAAGCAGAGGCTGTCATCTTCAATGCTCAGTGCATTCTCGGATGCTACGGAGCAGATCGGAGTGAGTTTTGATTTCGGTGTGTCCGTATATCCTGATGACGGAATACTTGCGGAAGAACTCATCACCAAGGCCGAGGAAGCCATGACGGGCAGAGTTACATACGGCGGGTCCGGAGTCCGTAAATCGGCATTTGCAAATATGCCTTCCTCTGAGATCATTACCATGTTCGAATCAGCGATCAGATCAGGCGAGATCCATATGGTATTTCAGCCCTGCTACACTTCAGATAAGACACTGACAGGCTTTGAAGCCTTTATGAGGTGGACGTCTGCGGACGGCAAAGTTATCAAAGCACCTGATTTTATCAGAGCTGCCACAAAGTGCGGATATATAAGGCGCATCGGCAATCTGAGCCTTGAATATGCATTAAGGACACTTGACCGCATTAATACGACTGCACCTACTCTGACAATGACGATCAATATTTCCCCCGACCAGCTCAAGGATACGGGATTTGTCACGGAATTCTCCAATGCCATATCCAACAGCGGCGCAGAACTCGGCAATGTCATTCTTGATATAAGTGAAGACAGCCTGTTTGCCGATCTCCCTGAGATCAAGGCATCGATCGAGAAACTGTCATCGATGGGGGTCAGGATGGCTCTTGATAATTTCGGAAAGGGTTATTCTTCCTTCAATGCGATCCCTCTCCTGCCCATCACCACGCTGAAGCTTGACGGAGACTTTACAAGACAGCTCCTGTCGGACATCAATGTGCGCGTATTATCATCTTCTGCCATATCGCTGATGCACGATATCGACATCAAGGTATGTGCAACCGGTGTCGGTGATCCCGAACAGTTCTATCTGCTTAAGGAATACGGCTGCGACTTCTTCCAGGGCGAATGCCTCGGCTCACCCGTAAGAGAAGAGAATATTACTGACCTGCTTTGAGAGCAGCATCATAAGATTCCAGAAAATCCTCACCCTTCTGAACTTCGGTCATGGACAGACCGGGGTAATCAAGCTGTCTTAATGCCTCATATATTGCGATAGCTGCGGCATTGGACAGATTAAGGCTCCTGCATTCTCCCGCCATGGGTATCCTGAAGCACCTGTCGAGGTGTGCTTTGAGTATATCGTAAGGGATACCCGTGCTCTCCTTGCCGAAGATAAGGTAGATATCACCTGTAAGAGACGCGAAATCGATCGAGGAAGGCGGAACTTTGCCGTATCTGGTCATGAAGAAATAATTACCCTTATTGCGGGCAAAGAAATCATCGAAAGAATCATAGAGAGTGTAATCAGCCCACGTGATGTGATTGGTCGTGGCTCTCCTGAATTTGGGATTATCAAGATCAAAACCGCACGGACCGATAATATGAAGTGCGCACCCGGCAGCTACACAGGTGCGCATTATGTTTCCACAGTTCTGAGGTATCTCAGGTTCGAATAAAACAACGTTTAACATTGTTACTATGCCCAGAAATTGGTGGATTCCGGGGGTCTGATGTCTGACAGGAGGAACTGCTCCCACAGATACCATTTGCCGTCTTTTGCAAGTCTTAACTGAACTGCACGGGGCGAATCAGCACCGCCTGACTTCAGCATGAGCTTGGCATAACCTTCGTTCTCGTATGTGTAGGGATTCTCTTCCACTTCGATCACGAAGGGAGCACTGACCGTGTAATCGTTATCAGGTGTTGCACCCTTGAAGAAAGATCTCGGAACATAATCCTTATCCATAAATCTGTCACGGAGGAACTGCTCATCGAAAGGACTCAGCTCGCGCGGTCCTCTCAAAGCATTGAGCATGGCAAGGGATGCCTGCTTATCCTTCGGATATATGCAAAGAGCTGCAACTGTAAGTGCTGCTACTTCAAATTCATTTGTCTGCTTCTGTGCAAGGAGGGCTGTAAACTCCTCAACTGTCTCAGGAAGTTTCTCCAGGATTACTTCAACTGTTCTGTTTGCCATGATCTGTCTCCTTCCGAATTAAGATAACAAAGATATTTTAACATACAGGCAGATCACTTCATATCTGCAAGAAAGTCTATGGCTTCGATGTAGCCGTCAAATCCCTTTCCCTTGATCACCTTGGAGGCAAAGTAGGATACATACGAGATGTGCCTGAATTCCTCACGTGAATCGACATCGGAGATGTGAACCTCGCATGTGGGAATGCTGACTGCTTTCAAGGCATCCAGTATCGCCACTGACGTATGCGTATATGCTCCGGGATTGATCACTATCCCCGCTGTTCCGTCGAAATAAGCCTGCTGGATGTAATCTACAAGATCACCTTCGTGATTGCTCTGCTTGCATTCAACTTCCAGGCCTTTGGAATCACAGTGAGCCTTGATCATGTTAATGAGATCATCATAAGTGGAACTGCCGTAGATCCCGGGTTCCCTTATGCCGAGCATGTTGAGATTCGGTCCGTTCAGTACAAGTATCTTCATATGATAAGACCTCCGGCGTTCATGATCCTCAGAGCCTCTGAGAAGAACTCTTCCTTATCATCAAACTGATCGAGTGTGATCCTTATGTCAGACAATGCTTCATATTTTCCTTTGCGCTGTTCGAAGAGTGTCTCCACTCCGTTTGCAGCTGACAGCGGACGGTTCTTCTGTGACAGCATCGACAAAGGTCTGTCAAGATAGATGACATTGGAGTTGCATCTGATATAGAAGTCATTGCGATCCTGAGTAACGATGCCGCCGCCGCAGGATATAATAAGTCCGCTTTGAACAAGATATTCCTTTGCAACTTCGGATTCGTTGAGCCTGAACTGTTCCTCACCCTTTGAAGTGATCGTGTCAGCAGGCGTCTCTCCGAATTTCTCGCTGTAAGCATAATCGAGATCTATCAAAGTCCTGCCTGTTCTGTCTGCTATCTTGCGCGCAAGGAGAGACTTGCCGCATCCGGGCATTCCGATTATGGTGATATTCTTCATCTGTGAGCTCAGCTTCGCGACAACACGTCCGATCGTCTCTTCAGCTCTGCTGTCGATCCTCTCGGCGCCTTCATTGTCTCCGACAAAGAATCTGCTTGATTTATATGCCTGTGCAACGAGCATGGACAGTCCGCCGCAAGTCTTCAGGCCGCGGCTTTGTGCAAGCTGCAGAAGCTTTGTTCTTGAAGGATTGTAGATAACATCACAGACAGCTTCAAGTTTGTCAAATCTGTCAAGATCAATAACGCATGCATCGACCTTCGGATACATTCCTACAGGCGTGCAGTTGACGATGACCTGGGAATCTTTGCAGATGTCATAGACATTATCGTAATTGATCTCGGTATTGAGATCGCAGTTGCGGATAACTCCCGCACCCATGGTCTTCAATCCGTAATTAACAGCACAAGCGGCACCGCCTGTTCCCAATACGAGTACTGTCTTGCCATCAACTTCGATGCCTGCGCTCTTGAGCATGTACATGAAACCGTAGTAATCAGTATTGTATCCGTAGATCTTGCCGTCGTTGCCGAATACGACAGTATTGACGCTTCCCGTCTCCGTAGCGGCAGGATCTGTAACGTCACATCTTGCAAAAGCTTCCTTCTTGTAGGGGATCGTTACGTTGAATCCGCCATATACGCGTGAAGCAAAAAGATCATCCAGTTCTTCCGGTTCACGCTCGATCAGAGTATATGAATAATCATGCGTGAGGAGACTGTGGATCTGCGGTGAATATGAATGACCGAGAGTGCGTCCGAGAAGTCCAAAGCAAGGTTTGTTCTGATGATCTCTTGATACCTCGAAGATCGTTTTGTAGATCTCACCGATATACTGTTCCGATTCAAATCCTGCATTGGCTCTCAACGCATCGAGCTTTGCGCTTTCTCTTGAAGTGTCAAGGATATCCTTGCCGCATTCTCTTTTGCATACGCCGATCTTGCGGCTTATAGCCATACGCTTTTCAATGTTTTCCAGAAGGTCTCTGTCAACCTCATCGATCTGCCTTCTGAGATCATCAAGATCATAACTCATCTGTATTTCTCTCCTTTGCAAGAATCATGTCGTAAACAGCGATCGCTGCTGCACATTCAACTACGGGAACGGCACGGGGAGCGATGCAGGGGTCATGTCTGCCCTGGATCCCGATCGTTGTATTGCACTTCTGCTTAATGTCTACGGTCTGCTGTTTGCGTGATATCGAAGGTGTGGGCTTTATAGCCGTGCTGAATACAATGGGGGCTGATTCTCCGCCGACGGATATTCCGCCTAAGATGCCACCGCAGTAGTTCTTCTCGAGAACAACATTGCCGTCCTTATCGATACCGAAAGGATCATTGTTCTCAGATCCCCTCAAGTAAGAAGATTCAAATCCGAAACCGAATTCCACACCCTTGACTGCAGGGATCGCATAAACGATCTGGGAAATCTTGCCCTCTATTCCGTCGAATAACGGACCTCCGATCCCGGACGGCATTCCGTATATTACGGTCTCTATTACACCGCCTACAGAATCACTGTCTTTTCTCGCATTGTCGATGGCAGTGATCATGAGTTTGCCGGCATCCTCATCGATAACGGGGAAATCCTTCTTCCAGACATTTTTGATGTCATCGCGGGTAAAGCCCTCGTAGTATCCGACATCACTGATCTCCTCAACCTGAAGAAGATGAGCATATATCTCTATGCCTCGCTTGCTCAGTTCCTTCTTGGCAATGGAACCTGCAATGCACAGAGGAGCCGTCATCCTTCCGGAGAAGATACCGCCGCCTGACCTTGCCGCCTCATCACCATAGATGAAAGGAGCCGTATAATCAGCATGTGAAGGACGGGGAGTATTCATTATCGACTCATAGTCCTTAGGCTTTGTGTTTGTATTGATTATGTATCCGTGTATCTCGCTTCCGCGGCGTTCGAAGATAACCTTATCTTCCTCTTTGCGGGGAGTCGACCACGGGTTGTTGCCCGGTGCCCTGCGCTTCATTACTGAAGCTGTATAACGCTCATCGATCTCGATGTCTTCAGGAAGCCCGCCGATATATACTCCTATGCGTTCGCTGTGTGACTGACCGTATATCCTAAGATCGATCTCATCACCCCTGTAGATGCTCTCCATGGGAGATCTTCTCATCTCTTTCTTAACGATATCGATAAGTGACGGGAAGGACTTTGAGATGCAGTTGATATCATCTATCTCGATGTCAGTTCCAAGTCCTGCCGCCAGAAGGATGGCAGTCATTGCCATTCTGTGATCGTTATATGAGTTGAGTTCTATCGGCTTATATGAAGTCCTCTTGGGATCGCCTCCGAATATGATCAGGGCATCCTCATTCTGATCTGCCAGAGCTTCAAATCCGCACCTCTTGAGAAGTTCGATTATCGCTGCCAGCCTGTCTGATTCCTTGATCTGGAGACGGTTGACATTCTTCAGTACGGTCCTTTTGCTGTAGAAAGCAGATATTACTGACATATAAGGCACAATATCGGGAATATCGGTACAGTTGAATGTAACAAGATCATTCATCACGATGGGATCTTTGCGTGATGCGATTATGTCACTGCCCTCATACTGCAGTTCAAGGCCCATCTCAGTGAAGAAATCTATTATCGCACAGTCTCCCTGTGCAGACTCGAGTTCGAGACCGTGTACTCTGACTGAGCCCCCCTTGAGAAGGAATCCGAGGCAGAGAAGGAATGCACCGTTGGACCAGTCGCCCTCAACGCGGATGCTGTCTGCAGAAGGTATCGTAACCTCCCTGTAGCAGTAATCCTCTTCCCTCATGCGGAAGATGTTGTCCTGCTTCTCGATCCTGACGCCATACTTGAACAGGGCTTCGATCGTAAGTCCGATGTAATGAACAGATGACATTGCACCTGTTACTTCGATCGTGCTCGTTGTCTCAAACATCGGAACTGCCATAAGAAGACCTGAGATGTACTGGGACGATCTCGATCCGTCTACAGTAAAATATCCGGGAGTCATCTCACCCGTAACATGAACCGTGCGGTCATCCATGTCCTTGGTGATGGTAATTCCGTGATCTTCAAGGCACGCGGTAAGATCATCAAGCGGGCGCTCGATGAGACGTCCTTCAGTAGTGAATATGAGTTCCCTGTCTGATGCATTTGTCACTGCCAGGAAAGCAGATGCGACAGGTATCATGAAACGGAGCGTGGATCCGCTCTCGTGACACGGCATGTAGATCACATCAGGACAGCTCTTGTAGTTGAGAAGATTTGTAAGACATTCCTTCGTCGCCTTTATGTCCACACTGTCTTCAGGGTCAGGAGTGAGAAGATCAAAATTGGCTTCCCCCTTAAGCCCGAACACGGAACAGAATGTCCTTACTATCAGTTCACGGTGTGCTATTGATTTGGAAATGGGTGCGGTAATATCCAGATTCATTGATCTGTTGCTGCAAGATATTATCAAACCTGTTACCTCCTGTTCAGAAATTCAAGAAAACTCTCAGGTGTCATAGGAACGATCTCGGCTTTGCCGATCCTGTTAACGAGAATAACGGAGATAGTGCCGCCTCTCTTCTTCTTATCGTTCATTGCACCTGCGACCGCCTCTTCCGGAGTTATATCATCCTCTGAAGGGAGCCTATATGATCTGATGAGATCTATCATCTTATCATGTGTATCTTTGTCCATGAGCCCGTTGGCAAGACAGGCATCTGTCATAATGCCCATGCCCTTTGCCACACAGATCCCGTGGTCTTTTGTATAATTGCTGTCTCTCTCGATGACATGTCCTATCGTGTGACCGTAATTAAGAGTCTGGCGTCTTCCGGTGTCATGCTCATCTTCTTCGATGACTTCGACTTTGTCTGCCACGCACGCCTTGACTATCTCAGTAAGCGTTGCAGCATCACCCTGAAGAGCATCCTTATCCTGATATCCTGACAGGACATCATAAAGATCTTCATCCATTATGAAAGCATACTTGATGACCTCACCTAATCCTTCGATGAACTTATCCTCAGGAAGTGTCTTAGGGAAGTTTGTATCTTCTATTACCATCGAGGGCTGGAAAAAAGCACCAACCTGGTTCTTACCTTCGGGAAGATCTATACCGGTCTTGCCTCCGACAGATGCATCCACCTGTGCCAGAAGAGATGTCGGTATCTGAACGACTTCAATGCCTCTAAGGAAAGTGGATGCGGCAAACCCTGCCATGTCTCCCGTGACACCGCCGCCTAAAGCCACAACGGCATCAGTTCTAGTAAAACCGGCTTTGGCCATGGTGCCCCACATGCCGGCTATGGTATTGATGTTCTTACTCTTTTCGCCCGCCTCGAAAACAAATGTACGGACTTGAAAGCCCGCATCTTCCAGACTCTTTTTTACCTTTCCCATATAAAGGGGTTCAACATTGGTCTCGCTTACTGCAAGGATCTTCTCAGCCTTCGGGACTGCTTCCTTAACAAGCTCGCCGCAGCGGTCAAGAAGTCCCGCTCCAATAACCACATCGTACTTACGCGATGCGTTTACATGTATCCTGTGCTCACTCATGAGTATCGATCTGTTCCTTTCGTTTACTGCCTTCTTCAAGCAGGCTCTTCAGCTTGTCCCTGTCACCGGAATTGATCACTTCCTTGTATCCGTTCAATTCCTCTATCAGGAGATCTATTGCAACTGACAGATTGTCTTTATTCTCAATAAAAAGTTCGGACCACATAGCCGAATTGCAGTATGCGATCCTCGTCATGTCGCGGAAGCTTCCGCCGATAAATCCGTAACAATCAGTGGCCTCGGGATTCCTGATATAACTGCTGGCAATAACATGTCCGAGCTGTGATGTGTAAGCTATTATCCTGTCATGAGTTGCCGCATCGGTAACCCTGTATTCGCCGAAGCCTATCGGAGCCATCAGCGTACGAAGTCTTGATATGATCATCTCATGTCTGGGTGTGATCTCGAATTCAGATCTTAAGCTGGGAACGAGAACAAGTGAACTTCCTACAAACATATCCGCTTTGGAATTGTCGTAACCGGAATACTGTGTGCCTGCCATGGGATGTGCTCCGATAAAACAGAAACTCTCATCTTCAGCCAGCTTGAATCCCTTCTCGCAGATCCCACGCTTGTTGCCGCATGTATCTGCAACGATGGTGTGGGGATTGAAATATTGCTTGTTATCCTCAATGTATTTGATCGCAGCTTCGGGGAAAAGGTTGATCAGTATCAGATCACATTCAGGGATCGTCTTCTCGTCGAGGACCCCGTCAACGAATCCTTCATCCATTGCTTTCTGCAATGTGGACTTTGTCCTGTTAACGGCATATACCTTGAATTTGGGAGCACGGGTCTTATATGCCTTGGCAAATGATCCTCCGATAAGTCCAAGTCCGACAAGTCCGATGGTGCCCGGTTTGGGACCGCGGTTCTTATCGAAATCTATTGGAAATTCCAAATTCTCAAGTCTGTCTTTCAGCATATATTCACACTCCCCGGCCTTTGATGCATCTTATATTATAAATAAAATCAAAGGATACTGCGAACTCTTTTTACCGCCTCAACGACTTCAACGAACTGTTCGGGACGGAGTGACTGCGCACCGTCGCTCATAGCCTCGTTCGGGTTGGGATGAACCTCGATCTCCAGTCCGTCGCATCCTGCAGCCGTTGCGCTCATAGCCATAGGCTTGATAAGTGATGCTCTTCCCGTTGCATGAGAAGGGTCTGCCAGGATAGGGAGATGAGTCAGCTCCTTGAGCATCGGGATCGCAGACAGATCGAAAGTATTGCGGGTGTATGTCTCGTATGTTCTGATACCCCTTTCGCACAGTATGACGTTGGGGTTGCCCTCGCTCATGATGTACTCGGCGCTCATGAGAAGTTCCTTCATGGTAGCTGACATACCGCGCTTGAGGAGGATCGGCTTATCCGTCTTGCCGAGGGCTTTGAGAAGCTCAAAGTTCTGCATGTTGCGCGCGCCTACCTGGATACAGTCAATATCTTCGAACAGCGGGAGATGGTGTATCGCCATGATCTCGGTAACGATCGGAAGACCTGTCTCCTCCTTTGCTTTAAGCAGGAGCTTCAATCCCTCCTCCTTAAGGCCCTGGAAGTCATAAGGTGATGTTCTCGGCTTGAACGCTCCGCCTCGGAGAAGCTGGGCGCCGGCTTCCTTGACGGCCCTTGCAGTAGTTAAGATCTGTTCCTCGGATTCAACTGAGCACGGACCTGCGATTATCGCGAAATTGCCTCCGCCTATCTTTACCCCTCCAATATCAACTACCGTATCGTCAGGATGGAATTTGCGGTTGGCAGCCTTAAAAGGCTCCGATATTCTCTTTACCGCCTCGACGATGCTCATGCTCTCGAGCACATCGATGTCGATCTTGGTTGTATCACCTACGAGACCTAAGATGGTGCAGTATTCACCATGGATAGGCGTTACTTTGACACCCTTCTTCTCCAGCCATGAGACGAGCATCTCTATCTCGGTAGGGGTTGCCGTGTTCTTAAGTTGTGCGATCATAATCTGCCTCCTAATAAAAAACCGCCCGGGCTTCTTTTTACGATCCGTGCGGTATTGTTTATCTTATCTTTTCCTGTCTTATTACGCACACAAATCGCTCTGGGTCTTACCGCCAAAGTAAAAATAAAAGTATGCGAACGTAAAGACATTAGACTTCATTCAGATATTTACCTTTGTTTAATAAAATAAACTGGGACTATTAAATCATGGGCGGTACCATTTGTCAACAAGCCGCAGATTTGCCGTCAAAACAGTTTGATAGTCAAATCATTCGTGTTACAATGCGGTCAGGAGGTGGTTGGTATGAGTAAGAAAGCTATAATATTCACTGTTTCCATAGTGGCAGTCATCATCGGCATTGCCGTACTTGTCTTCGTTCCGCAGGATGCAGTGATCGTGACAAACACCTCCAGCTTCATATTCTCAAGCGACCATTTCTATGTATCCAACCCGGTGCTGAAGATAAAACTCCCCTATTATAAGATGAACAGCGATGATCTCGATGTCATAGAGGAAGAACGCAAAGCCGCTCTGGAGACGGCACTTGAGACAGTGTGCGAAGCGGACAGCGGAGCCTTTCGCGATGAATTCACCGGTGTGGAGAACATGGTATTCGAAGTGGAAGATTACATCTATTATTACAGGACTGCGGATGCTAAAAACGTCTATAAGTTTAACAAGACAACGGGTGATATCACGGCAGTTCCCCTGTCAGGCTATAACGGGTTCAGCAGTCCTGATCTCAGAGACAGATATGAAGAAATAGACCATAATTACGCTGCCTTCGTCGATATCAAGACAGAGGGATTGATCGATGCATATCCCGGGCTTAAGAGCGCGTTAGAGAGTCTGAACGGAAATTTCTACTACAACTATTCCTACTACGACAACGGCAGAATGTTCTTTGATGTGAATAACACGGTATACGAATATTTACCTGAGTCTGATTCTGTCAGGAAAATCGCATCTGTAGACAGGGGTGAAACGGTAATAGCTGTGCTGGACATGGACTGATACCGGTATACCGGTTGATGCTGACAGATTAATTCGCCGAGCTGTTCGCTTTTTTCCATTCGAAAACGCAACTTATGGCGAATCAGTACCCTCATTCGCTGACTTGGCCCTTAATTCGAATTGAATAGCGACGTAAGCGGCGAAAAGTAACCGGCGAAAAGATCATAAATAAAAGCAAAACCCCCGGGATATCATCCCGGGAGCCTTGATCAATAAATGCCCTTAGATGGATTGTTCTGTTTTTACTGCATTATCGCAAACTTGATCGTACACTGAACAGCAACTTTGCCGTCAACTGTTGCAGTTGCTTCGCCCATGCCGACGGGACCTCTGATCGCGGTAATCTTTGTCTCAAGTCTGACAACGTCACCGGGTACGATGGGCTTCTTGAATTTGCACTTGTCGATGCCGGTGAATACGGCTATCTTGCCCTTGAATTCGGGCTGACAAAGGATCGCTACCGCACCGGTCTGCGCGAGCATTTCGACGGTAAGGACACCGGGAACGATGGGCTCTCCGGGGAAATGTCCTGCGAAGAAAGGCTCGTTGTATGTGATGTTCTTATAAGCGATGCAGTACTGTCCGGGTTCATAGTCCTCTACCCTATCGATCAGCAGGAACGGCTGACGGTGAGGGAGGATCTCCATGATCTGCTTGATGTTAAGTGAGTTAGCCATAGAATGCCTCCTGATATTATTCCTCAAACTTCTTTACGATAAGTGTTGCGTTATGTCCGCCGAAGCCGAGGTTGTTTGTCATTGCATAACGGATGTCCTTTGTCTTCGGTTCAAAGAATGTGTAATCGAGATCACATTCCTCGCCGGCTTCCTTTGATCCTGCCGTTACGTGAATATAGCTGTCCTGGATCGCCTTTACGCAGGTGATGAGCTCAACGCCGCCGGCACCTCCCAGGAGATGGCCGATCATGGACTTTGTTGAGTTAATGGCAACCTTGTATGCATCTTCGCCGAAAGCATACTTGATAGCTCTTGTCTCAAAGAGGTCGTTGTGGTGTGTTGATGTGCCGTGAGCATTGATATAGTCAACATCGGAAGGCTGGATGCCTGCTTCCTTCATCGCAATGATCATTGCAGTGCCTGCACCGGACCCGTCTTCTGCAGGTGATGTGATGTGGAATGCGTCACATGTTGCACCGTATCCTACGACTTCGGCATAGATCTTCGCACCGCGTGCCTTGGCGTGCTCATATTCCTCGAGGACGACAACGCCTGCACCTTCACCGATGACAAATCCGTCACGGTCCTTATCGAAAGGTCTGGAAGCCGTCTCGGGATCGTCATTTGTTGACAGCGCCGTAAGAGCCGTAAAGCCCTGGACTCCGGAGATACATACAGCTGCTTCGCAGCCGCCTGCGATCATGACATCAGCCTCTTCGTACTTTACTGATTTGAAAGCATCACCGATGGAGTGAGCACCTGTAGCACATGCTGTTACGATACAGGTGTTCTTGCCCTTCATGCCATACTTGATGGCGATGTTTGCAGATGCCATGTTGGCGATCATCATGGGGATGTACAAAGGAGCGATCTTCTTGCCCTGAGCAACCTTGACCTGCTCCCTCTCGTGAGCCTGCATCGAACCGATGCCGGAACTTACGATAACGCCTACTCTGTATGGGTCTTCAGATGCCATGTCGAGATTTGCATCCTCAACAGCCTCTGTTGCTGCAGCGACAGCATACTGTGAGAACAGTTCCATTCTCTTTGCAGTCTTGAAATCCATGCATTTTGTCACATCAAAATCCCTTACTTCTGCAGCGATGTGCACCTTGCAGTCTGATGTGTCAAATTTTGTGATGGGACCTACTGCAGTCTTGCCGCGCTTTATGCCCTCCCAGAATGTATTTACATCATTTCCGAGGGGTGTTACCGCACCCATTCCAGTGATTACGACTCTTCTTGCCATTTTGTTATCTCCTTGTGATTCCTTGCTGTCTGATTTTATATTACATGTGCATTCCGCCGTCAACGCTGATAACCTGTCCCGTGATATAGGATGCGTTGTCTGATGCGAGAAAAGCAACACAGTTTGCTATGTCTTCAACCTGCCCGTAGCGCTTCATCGGAATGACGTCGAGCATTGCCTCTTTTACCTTGTCGGAAAGGACTGCAGTCATGTCTGTCTCGATGAATCCCGGAGCGATCGCATTGACCGTTACGCCGCGGGGTGCAAGTTCTCTTGCAACACTCTTGGTAAGACCGATGATGCCTGCCTTGGATGCTGCGTAGTTTGCCTGTCCTGCATTTCCCTGAAGTCCGACTATCGAAGAGATCGATATGATCCTTCCGCTCCTCTGCTTCATCATGATGGGAGCAGCAGCTCTGGTGAAGTTATATGTACCCTTGAGGTTGACTGCTATTACCGCATCGAAATCCTCTTCCTTCATTCTTACAAAGAGGCCGTCCTTGGTAATGCCCGCATTATTTACGAGCACATCAACGGAACCGAATTCCTGACTGATCTCAGATACTACAGAGTCAACTTCTGCGGAATTGGAAACATCGCACTTGTATGCTTTCGCCTTTACGCCGAGAGCACTTATCTCTGCAGCTGTATCATCGGCACTTCCGCGTGCGATTACTGCCACGTTGTATCCTTCTTTTGCAAGACGGATCGCGATCTCCTTGCCGATACCTCTGGAACTTCCTGTTACGATTGCTGTCTTAGCCACAGATAGCCTCCTTTGCTTTTGCGATATCCTCAACTGTGGATACGTTGATCACCGGAATCTCCGGGACCGTCTTCTTAACAAATCCTGCGATGGTCTTGCCGGGTCCGATCTCGATGATCAGATCCACTCCAAGATCCTTCATTGTGTAAAGCGACTGCTCCCACATTACGGGAGATGATACCTGCTCCTGAAGGAGATCACGGATCTTTGACGTGTCGCTTATTACTTCCGCATTGACGTTTGCGATATAAGGAACCTTGAGTTCGCTTATCTCCGCCTCATCAAGATACTTGCGGAGGTTATCGCCTGCGGGCTTCAGCATGGGAGAATGGAACGGGCCTGATACCGCGAGAGGAACGACCTTGCGTGCGCCAGCTTCGGCAAGAAGAGGCATTGCCTTCTCCACTGCTTCTTTGCGGCCCGTGATAACGATCTGGCCGGGACAGTTGTAGTTTGCCATTGTGCATTCATCGATATCTTTTATGACATTCTCGATGACTTCACTGTCAAGACCGATGACAGCTGCCATTGTTCCCTCGCCTGCGGGAACGGTGTTGCTCATAAGGCTGCCTCTGATGCGTGTGAGCTTAACGGCATCAGCATATGTCATGGCTCCCGATGCAACGAGAGCGCAGTACTCACCTAAGGACAGACCGCCTGTGACATCAGGTGTGATCCCCTCATCCGTCAGAGCCTTTGTCATGATCATGCAGGCCGTAACAAGTGCGGGCTGCGTGAACTCAGTAATATTGATATCCGTATTCTCCTCGAAAAGGAGTTTCTCCATATCAATTCCGGAAGCCTGTGAAGATTCTTCTATCATGGCCTTTGCCCAGTCAAAAGCATCGACAAAATCCTTTGCCATGCCGATCTTCTGAGCACCCTGGCCGGGGTATGCGAATGCAATCTTCATATTATCTTCAGATCTCCCTTCCCATCAGTTTTGAGGCATCAGCGAACATGGAACTGATGATCTCTTTGCAAGGGCGGATCTCCTTGACAAGTCCTGCGATCTGACCTGCCATGAATGTTCCTTCGTTAACGTCACCGTCAACAACGGCCTTGCGGAGCGAACCGACTGTAAGGCCCTCGAGTTCCTCAAAGCTTACGCCCTTGCTCTCCATATCAAGATACTTGTTTGACAGGGCATTTCTGATCTGTCTTACGGGATGACCTGTTGATCTTCCGGTAACTCTTGTTGAGTTGTCCTTTGCCTTAATTACCATATCCTTGTAATTGGGATGAACATTTACTTCTTCACTTGCGCAGAATACCGTTCCGCACTGTACACCCTCGGCGCCGAGCATGAATGCTGCCGCAACTCCTCTGCCGTCAGCGATTCCGCCTGCTGCGATAACGGGAACGGATACGCTGTCAACGACCTGGGGAATGAGAGTCATTGTCGTTGCCTCTCCGATATGTCCGCCTGATTCAGTACCCTCAGCAATGATCGCGGAAGCACCGCACTTCTCCATTCTCTTTGCAAGCGCAACACCTGCAACGACGGGAATAACAATGATGCCTGCTTCCTTCCACATTTCCATGTATTTTTCCGGAGATCCGGCACCTGTCGTAACAACCTTGACCTTCTCTTCGGCGATGACCTTTGCGATCTCAGCAGCTCTGGGATTCATGAGCATGAGATTGACTCCGAAGGGCTTGTCAGTTGCCTGTCTGATGAGCTTGATCTGCTCACGGAGCCAGTTCTCATCAGCTCCGCCCACACCGATTATTCCAAGACCGCCGGCCTCGGATACTGCTGCTGCAATGTGCCAGTCAGCTACCCATGCCATTCCGCCCTGGAATATGGGATATCTGATTCCTACCAATTCAGTAATTCTTGTTGACATAATGACTACCTCCGTTATCAGTACTCAATATAGTTTGCAGCCCAGGTAAGACCTGCACCGAAGCTTGATACTACTATCTTCTGTCCTTTGACAAGCTTTCCCTCTCTCTTCATCTTATCCATGAGCATGGGGATGCTTGCAGTTGACGTGTTGCCTGTGTAATAAAGCTCCATCGGGAACTTCTCTATATCCTGCCCCAGGCGCTTTGCGATCGTCTCGATGATCCTTGCATTTGCCTGGTGAAGGATGAAATGATCAACATCATTAAGATCAAAACCGTACTTAACAGACAGTTCCTTGATGACCTTGGGAACCTCTGTTACGGCAAATCTGAATACTTCCTTGCCTGCCATCTGGAAATAAGTGCTTTTCATGAATTCCTCATCATCCCATCTCTTGGGCTGCATCCTGTTCTCACAGTGCAGGCATTCGGCTTTCTTATATGTTGCATGCATGATGAACTTATTGGAAGGTGCATCATCCTCAGCCACCAGTACAGCTGCTCCCGCACCGTCACCGAACAGAATGCATGTTCCTCTGTCATTCCAGTCAACAAAGTTGGACAGGCATTCACTGCCGACGACAAGCGCCGTCCTGCAGTTGCCTGATTCGATGAAGCTCTGTGCCGTGTTATAAGCTGTTATCCATCCGGGACATGCCGCATTGACGTCAAAGCAGGCGCATCCGTCAGCACCTACAGCTTCCTGAACGCAGCATGCGATCGAAGGGAAAACAAGGTCGGGAGTCGTACATGATACGACTATGAGATCAACTTCCGATCCGTCGATTCCTGCATCTTCGAGAGCTTTCTTTGCAGCTTCGCCTGCCATCATGGAAGGCTTCTCTACCAGAGGGTCTGCGATATGACGCTCTTTGATGCCGGTTCTCTCCTGGATCCATTCATCAGAAGTCTCGACGATCTTCTCGAGATCGTCATTGGTTACTATACGTTTAGGCAAGTATGAACCAAGTCCTTTTATTCTGCCTGTCATTAGTTCCTCCGCATTTCATGGCAGTTCAAAATGATCCACCATAAATAGTTTGATTATCAAAGTATTGCACAGGAACCGTTTTCCGTCAAGTATTATTGAGGCGTGGGACGCTCCGCATAACAAAATCTCGCACTTACACTGAATTTCTTGAGATCTGCAGGGTCTATTTTGTACTTTTCGCCCCATGAGGATATGACAAACAGGCCTCTCTCCTCATCGTAATCAGTCACTATCACATAATGCTGTCCGAGTTTTATTCCGCTTGGCTTGCCGTTGTCGCGGTACATCATGACATTGTCAAAAGGAGCGCGGATAAGAAGTATTACGGGAATGCCCTTCTTCACAAGATCTATCGTGCGCTGCTCAAATCCGAAAGTATATGATTTTATCTTACAGTCTATTCCCTGATTGCGCGTGATCTTCTTAAGGCCGTGCTTCAGAGACCAGAACATTACACCGAGACTCCCCATGAAAGTCTTGCCGAAGACTTTCACTGTATCCACTTTGAAAGGGAGCCTCAGCGGCTTTATGAATGAAGATGTCTCGTTCATCAGTTCGAGATACTTATCCATATCGATTTCTTTTACGCCCTGAAGGTCGAGAAGAACCTCAAGGCCCGCAATGATGCCGCACCCGGAATTGACGAGCACTTTGTCCTGGTACCACATCTGGGAACCGCCGTATGAACCAAGTCCCCTCTTATCAAGACACGATACAGGTCTCATCCGAGCACCACCTCCGCCCAGCAGCCCTCGAAAGGCATGCCTGACAATGTCTTGGCGCCGGCACCCTCAAGTATCTTTCTGCTCTCATAGATATTGCCTTTCGCAGGGACAGGTCCCATGAAGCACGGTATGCCCTGCTCAGAAGCTCTCTTTACCAGTTCTGCAAGTTCACCTGAATTGGCAGTGCCCGAATGGTAACTTCCGATAAGGACTGCCTGGACACCTTCAAGAGATATTGCTCCATAAG
>Ga0247611_10003857_pt1 | contig 21593 bp, 17 predicted proteins | sample 177DNAGHGhighgp2_FD_192422 | JGI IMG/M metagenome (GOLD analysis project Ga0247611, IMG submission 192422) | Sheep rumen microbial communities from Palmerston North, Manawatu-Wanganui, New Zealand - 1770 DNA GHGhigh gp2 | ecosystem: Host-associated > Mammals > Digestive system > Stomach > Rumen... | reverse complement strand
TGACGACATCTTCCGCTTGGCCATCATCACGTCTACATTCACTATGATACTCATACGCTGCTACGATTGGTTTAGATGGTCAGTTCCTGCTCTTCCTTCAGATCCTTACCCATCAGGATAATCTGAGAGATAATCATCAGTCCGAGGCCTGTGAGGATGAACATGCTGTTACACTCGTTCTTGAATACGATGCTATGGTCGGCCAAATGGATGTACGAGATGAAATACTGCGTGGTGAGATACGAGATAGCCAGCGTGTACAAATAGAGGAAGGAGAGCAGTATGCCTGTAATCTCGAGGTATTTGGCCACCTTCGTCACGAATATCTCTCCTCTGCGGATCTTCATGATGAGTTTAAGCACCATATATAATATCAGGAAGCATACGATGAGGGAAACCACGGCGCCCGATCCTATGATATACATGGGGATGTTGGATTCCACCCGCGAAACAGGCATGCCGATCTTGATTTTCTGCATTTCAACCATATAGGTCTGCCCCTGTGCCGTAGAGAGGAGCACCTTATGGTCTGGTCTGCTCCATGAGTGAACGTTTACTTCGTAGGTGTAATATGGATGGCCTGTGGATACGGTTTCACCGTCAGCCAGCGTGTCACGAGTCATGTAGTCTGAAGGCAGTTCGGCAAACTCCATCTTATTGTCGGGTGCCGGACTCCAGCCCATACTTGAGTAATTGAACGTGTTAGTGAATACCAATACGATGAGCACCACCACAAACAACGTACAGTAAAGCTTAAGTTTCTTATTCATAACCGATAATAGTTTATTGTTATTCGATAAATAATTTCGGTGCAAAGATAAGAACAATATTTTTAACTTCCAAACATTTTCAATAAAATCTTATCGAAAAACAATATATTTAACTTTCCATAACATAGATAAAAACAAATTTGCCAAAAAGTTTGGATGAAAACATTTTTTTGTGTATCTTTGCCGCATGATTAAATGATATATTACATGACTCATCAAGACTACAAAAAAGAGAATGAGGCCCTGCGGCAGCGGGTGGCTGATTTGGAATTCCTACCCCATGAGTTTCGCAAGCTATTTGAGAAGAGATCTACACCTGAGGAAGTCATAGAGGAAATCGCAGATTACTGATGGTTTCAAAACAGAGCGAGAGTATCATGAGAATTACACGACATCTGGCGATAGCCATCCTATTTGTCTTTGCGAGTGAGTGCCACGCCCAAAGCGATGGCAAGTCTGGGGTTGGCAATTCCCTCCGGCAAAAGGTAAACAGCATCCTGACTGCCAGATATTACCGCAAAGACGCCATCGATACAGCATATATCACACGTCCGAGGACCAAGTGGACCGTTACGGCTCGACTGAATGTGTCGGGAGCGGACATCAATACCGAGGGCATCGATAATGGTCACCATTTCAAATCAGAGATGATAGCCGACTACAAATCGACACTCAGCCTGGGCGTAAGTTATCTCGGTTTTACGCTTAGTGCCGCACTCAATCCTGCCAAACTGATAGGCAAATATCGCGACTACGAGCTGAATTTCAATAGCTACGGCCGTCGTTTTGGATTCGATATCATTTATCAGGATGCGCATAACTTCACGGGATGGCACGACACGGAGGGTATGGAGCGCATTGAGTTGCCGGCTGATATATTGTCGGTGAAGACGCTCAACCTGAATGCCTTCTACGTTTTCAACAGCCGTCGTTTCTCCTACCCTGCCGCCTTCTCGCAGAGCTATATCCAGAAACAGTCAGCCGGCAGTTTCCTGTTAGCGGCATCGGGGATGGGACAAAAGGCCACCCTCGACTGGGAACAGGGGATGGAGCTAAAGATGACAAATATAGGCCTCGGTGCGGGCTATGGCTATAACTACGTGCCCCATCAGGGCTGGTTGTTGCATATCTCCGTCCTGCCCACCTTTATTGTCTACAGCAAGACCTCGATGACCATCGGTGATAACCGCGTGCCCTTGGACTACCACTTCCCCGAAGTAATCATCACAAGTCGTGGTGCCGTGGTGCGGCAATGGGGAAACAAATTCCTGGGACTGTCGATGGTATTCAACTTCACCAACACCGGTAACAAAGAAAGCCTCGCCGTACACAATTTAAAATGGCGCGTCCGAACATTCTTCGGACTGCGCCTATAAAGACATCGTCACCAGCATACCGCCAAACCTTACTTCGCTCCGCCGCCGAGGGCGATGTAGAGGGCAATAACAGCCTGGGCACCATTGTACATGTTCATAGCCTCGGAGAGTTGCGAGTTAAGGAGCGACTCCTGGGCAGTGAGCACTTCAAGGTAGTTGGCCTTGCCGTTGTCCATCAGTTCATGGGTACCGTTGTATGCTTCGTGTAGCACCTGCACCTGGCGGTGGTAGTACTGATGCTTCTCACGGGCAGCCTCGCAGTCGGCCAGAGCCTCGTTCACCTGATTACCGGCATCTATGACGGTCTGCACGTATTTCTGCTTCATATCCTGCTCGGTGAACTGATTGATCTTGAGGTTGGCCTTGATCTTGCCACGGGCAAAGATGGGCTGAGTCAGTGAGCCGACGGCTGAGAGCAACAATTTGCCGGGATTGATTTCCATACTTCCGGCAGAGTTGGTCCATCCGGCCGAGCCGTTGAGGGTGATGGTGGGGAAGAAGGCGGCACGGGCAGCCTGCGTGTTATAGAAGGCCTCCTCCATCGCAGCGTTGGCCATGCGGATATCGGGGCGCTGTTCGAGCATCGAGGCCGGCACGCCAATCTTCAGGTATTGCGTATTAAACATGCGCTGCCCACCAATTCCCGACATACCGTCGCCTTCCCGTAGTTTTTCGCCCTGTGCGTCAGGATGATGCAGGGCTGAAGAGCCCCACTTCTGGCGGTTGACGTGCTGTGGTGTGATGGCCAGCAGACGGCAGATGGCGTTCTCGACGGCACGGATGTTGCGACGGGTGTCAACTATCTGCGTCTTCACATTCAGATAAGACGACTCCATCTGGTTGACGGCAGTGCTATAAGACTTACCATTCTCCCAGAGTGACTTCTGCGTTTCCAGCGAGGCGTTCCAAAGGCTATCGGTCTGGGTGAGGATTTCCAACTGGCGGTCGAGCACCTGCAGCATGTAGTACTGCTGGGCCGTCGTGGAAATGAGGTTAACACGCACGGCCTCCTCACGCAACTGAGCCTGGAGGAGCACAGCCTTCGAGGCGCGCTTCTGGTTAGTGATGGAGCCGAACACATCAACATCCATCGACAACTGCAACGGCAGATTGTAGGTCTTCGACCAAGGATTGTCGTCGAACTTGGCCAATGTCCCCTGCGGCGAGAAATAGAGCGACGGCAGGTAGGCCATCTTGGCGGCCTTCAGCGAGGCCTCACTCTTCTCCACCGCAATGCGGGCGGAGTTCAGGTCGGTATTGTTGGCCAGCACCTGTTCGATGAGCGACTGTAGCATGGGATCGGTGAAGAACTCACGCCATGACATCTGGGCTATGGAAGCATTGTCAGCGGTGGCAATACTGCCGAGTGCACTGGTGCCGAAGGCATCGGCAGGCATCTCGGTCTTCTGCTCGTATTTGTCGTATAGACCGCAACCCGTGAGCATCAAACTCACGCCTGCGGCTGCAATGATACTTTTATAATTCATAATGTATAATTCATAATTAGTACTATAGCGGTAGCAAATTATTCACTTTTCCCTTCAACTGCCGCCCCTTGGAACCGTTCATGCAGTTTCTGGAACACGATGAAAAAGGCTGGCACGACGAAGAGCAAGGCGATGGTGCCGACGCTCATACCGCCGATGACGCCAAGGGCGAGGGCACGGTTACCGTTGGCACCGGCGCCACCCTCAATCACGAGGGGCACCATACCGATGATCATCGTGGCTACCGTCATCAAGATAGGACGCAGACGCTCCTTACAAGCCTCAAAGGCTGCCTCGGCGATGCCCATACCCTGGGCACGGCGCTCAGAAGCGAACTCCGTAATCAGAATAGCCGTCTTCGAAAGCAGTCCGATCAGCATGATGACACCCGTCTGCAGGTAGATATTATTATCCATGCCCGGCAGACCCAGTTGGTTGCCAAAGTAGGCGAACACGAAGGCGCCCATCAGTCCGAACGGTACGCTGAACAGCACAGCCCACGGTGTGAACCACGAGTTGTAAAGTGAGGCCAGGATGAGGTAAATCAGGATGGCGCAGATGACGTAGATGAGGGCTGTTGCATTAGAACCGGCAGCCTCCTCAAGTTCGCGCGACATACCGCTGTACTCGTAAGTGGCCGTGTTGGGCATCTCCTCCTTGAACACCTCGGCGATAGCCTTGTGGGCATCGCCCTCAGTGTAGCCACTACCTGTTGTAATGTAGCATGTGATGCTCTGGAACAGGTTGAAGTGCTCGATATTGGCCGGGCCGACAATCTCCTTCAGAGTGACGAACTGGGAGATTGGGGTCATCTTGCCACCTTTCACCTGCATGAAAATGTTTTGCAGCGACTGTGGGTCGAGGCGGTATTCTGGCGATGAAGCGGCCATAATGCGATAGACCTTACCGAACTGGTTGAAGTTACCGATATATGCGCCACCGCAGAAAGCACCGAGCGTATTGAGCACGTCAGCAGGTGATACACCGGCACGGTCGCACTGGGCAGCATCGACATCGACCTGATACTTCGGAAAGCGCTCAGAGTAGGTTGACATGGCGGAGGCTATCTCCGGGCGTTCAGCGAGTTTGGTGAGGAAATGTTCCGTATGCTTGGCAAATTCCGACAGGTTGCCGTCGGTGGGGTCCTCCACCACGAGGCTCACGCTGTTACTTGCGCCATAGCCGGGAATCTGCGGCATCTGGAAGGGTAGCACCTGCAGGTTCTTGATGTCCTTACAGTCGAAGTAGAATCGGTACATGACGAGGTCTATCAGGTGGTTCATGCCGGGACGGTCGTCCCAGTTCTTCAATCGGACGATAAGCGTGGCGTAGTTAGAGCCGGCTCCGGACATCATACCATAGCCGCATACTACAGCGAAACTTTCCAATTCAGGAATATTCTTCACTTTCGCCTCCACCTCTTTCACCATCTCACGGGTCTGCTTCAGCGTGGCACCCTCTGGGGCTTGTATCTCAGCCAGGAACACACCCTGGTCCTCCTGTGGCACAAGACCTGAAGGCAGATTCTTCATGAAGAACACCAGCAGCACGGCGGCCAGTGCCAACAGGCTCCACGCCAGAACGGGGCGCTTGATAAACTTCTGGACGCTCTTGCTATACTTATTATAGATAGCATTATAACTGGCGGTATAGGCTTTCTTCGTATAGTAGGTCAATCCCTTGCCTTCCTTCTTGCCTTCGGTGACACGCATCATGATGGCGCAGAGGGCAGGACAGAGTGTCAGGGCCGATATGCACGACAGACCGACGGAAGAGGCGATGGTAATACCAAACTGGGTGAAGAATGTACCCGACGTGCCGGGCATGAACGTCACTGGGATAAACACGGCCATGAATACCAACGTACACGAAATGACGGCTACCGACACCTCACTCATGGCCTGACGGGTGGCTTCGCGGGCATCGCTGATACCACCTTCCATCTTCGCCATCACGGCCTCCACCACCACGATGGCATCATCCACCACCGTACCGATGGCGAGCACCAGTGCGAACAGCGTCAGGATGTTGAGCGAGAAGCCTGCTAGTGAGACGACTGCAAACGTACCCAGTAGCGACACGATAATCGAGATAGAGGGGATGATTGTGGCCTTGATGTTCTGCAGGAAGAAGAACACCACAAGCACCACAAGGATGATGGCAATGACAAGCGTCTCCACCACGTTGTGGATGGCGGCGAACAGGAAGTCGTCGCTGGTCATCATGGTCACGAACTCCAGTCCGGCTGGCATCGTTGCCTTTGCTTCCTCAAATGCCTTGTTGATGCGGGCGTTCACCTCAGTGGCGTTGGCACCCGGTGCCGCGAATACCATGAAGAGGGCGCCCGGCTTGTCCTGGATGTTCGACGTGAAGTTGTAACTCATGGCACCAATCTTCACTTCGGCCACATCACTCAGGTGCAACATACCGCCGCCGTTGGTGCGCAGCACGATGTCGTTGAACTCCTCAACGGTCTTCAGCGTACCCTTGTACTGCATGGAGTACTGGTAGGAGTTCTCCGACAGTTCTCCTAAGGTACCGACAGCCGACACAAAACTCTGTCCGCCGATGGCAGCGAAGACATCGTTTGGTGTCAGATTATACTGTGCCATCACGTCGGGCTTCAGCCAGATGCGCAGGGCATAGGTGTTACCAAGGCTCAACACATTACCCACGCCGGTGATACGCATCAGTTTCGGCTTGACGTTGATATCGACGTAGTTCGATACGAAGTCCTCGTCGTACTTGCCGTCGGCACTCCTCACAGCGAAGATGCGCAGAATGTTGTTCTGTCGCTTCTCCACCTTCACACCGACCTTGTTCACGTCGGCTGGCAGCAGCGCCTGAGTACGGGTCACGCGGTTCTGCACGTTCACCGTCGCCATGTCGGGGTCGGTGCCCTGTTTGAAATAGATGCTAATCTCCACCTCGCCGCTTGATGAAGCCTTCGAGGTCATGTATGTCATGTCGGGCACACCGTTGATGGCCTCTTCCAAGGGCTGGATAACCGACTTCATCACTGTGTTCTCGTCAGCACCAGAGTAACTGGTAGAAACCGACACTGTAGGCGGTGCAATGTCCGGATATTGCTCCACTGGCAGCGTACTCATCGAGATGTAGCCCACCAGCGCTATCACAATCGAGATGGCACATGCCATCACGTATTTATTGATAAATATATTGTTTTTCATAATGCGGAAGCAAAAATATCACTCATCTTTATTCACTCTTCTCTTCCTTCGGGAACAGCACCTTTTGTCCTTCCGTCACGTTATTGGCACCTGTGGTCACAATCTGGTCGCCCACGTTCAGACCACTGGTCACGATGAAGTCCTTGCCGTTGCCAGTGTCTGCTGTGGTTATTTCGACAGCCGTTGCCGTGCTGTCGGCCTTTACCTTATACACCTGCGCCTTGTCTTGCAGACGAACCACTGCAAACTGTGGAACGATGATGACGCCCTTCTCAGCGAAAGGCATGACGATGGTGCCCTGTATGCCAGAGTACAGATGGCCCTCGGGGTTGGGGAACGATACCTTGCTGGTCAGTGAGCCCGTTTCTGCATTGACCACACCCGTCAGACTGACCACGCGGCCTTTGTGCGGATATTCCGTCCCGTTCTTCATCACAAATGTTGCCTCGGGTAGGCTGGCGATATATTTGTCAACCTCTTTAGCGTCCATGCCTTCCTTCACCATTGCCTCAACAATGGCTTCAGTCACAGAGAATTCGGCATACATCGTCGTATTGCCGCTCAGCATGGTCAGTTGGGTCATAGGCGACACCTGGTCACCTACGCGCACGGGAATCTCGCCGATGATGCCCGACACCGTGGCCGTGATGGTGCAGAAGCCGAGGTTCACCCTCGCACGGTTCACTGATGCCCGTGCCTGAGCCACCGATGCCTGGGCTTGCTTATAGGAATTCTCACTGTTGTTCAGCATATAGCTGCTCACGATTTTCTTCTCAAACAGGTTCTTGTTCGACTCGTACTCCAGTTTTGCAGAGTTCTCCGAAGCCAAAGCTGCCTGCAGGTTGGCCTGAGCTGCCTCTAATTCCAACTGAGCGTTGCGAGAGTCGATGACAAAGAGCGTCTGTCCCTTCTTCACCTGCTGACCTTCGCTGACGGCAATCTTCATCAACTGGCCGCTCACCTGCGGCGTGATTGTCACGTCGTTCTGACCCTTCATTCTGGCACTGAACTTATAAGGGATTTCAATGTCCGATTTCTCCACTGTCATTGTCTCAAACGATGTCTGGACCTCCTTGGGCAAGTCAAGGCCACACGAAGTCAGACCACTGACCACTGCTGCAAAAGCCACAGCCCATGTCATTGCAATCTTCGATTTCATATTGTTTCTTATTATAGTTATTAATATCTCGTTTTTTGGTCTTTTGTCATAAACATGGTGCAAAGATACGAAAAAAAAGTGAAAAGTGAATAGTGATAAGTGAAAAATTTGCTACCGTCTAGATAAATTATGCATTACGAATTATGCATTCCCAAGATCGCACGACAGATTGAAAGAGCCGCATCAACAGAAGGCACGGGAGCAATGACAATAGAACGTTTGCCATTAGCCTCACGGAAATTACACTGGCGGGGGTTCCTTGAGACATAGTTGAGCACCTTACCGAAGGCCTCGCTCTGGTAATAGAGGCTGTCGGCATGGCTGACAAAATAGAAGTACATCTTCTGCTGTTTCAGCATGATCTTCTCAATACCCAACTGTTTACCATATGCACGGAGAGGCACCACACGAATGAGTTCCTCAGCCACCTCCGGGATATCGCCGAAACGGTCTTTCAGACGAGTACGGTAAGCCTCCAAAGCGGCATCGAGGTCATGGCGGTTGGCGAGATTGTCGAGCTCGCGGTAAAGCAACATGCGCTCAGAGTCGTTAGGGACATACTGATCAGGGAAGTACATTTCAATATCCGACTCGAGGGCGCAATCATCAACGAAATACGAGGAAGGAGGAAGGAGGAAGGAGGAAGGAGATATGTCTGCTGGCGGATTAGCCCCAGACATCTTCGTTGCCGAAAGAGTATTCTCCTTCCTCTTTCCTCCTTCCTCATTCCTCGAAAATTCTGGGGTCTCGTTCCTCAGTTCCGCCATCGCCTGATTGAGAATTTTCTGGTAGGTCTCGTAGCCGAGGTCAGAGATGAAGCCACTCTGCTCAGATCCCAAGAGGTTGCCGGCACCACGAATGTCGAGGTCCTGCATAGCGATGTTGATGCCAGAACCAAGGTCGGAGAAGTTCTCGAGAGCCTCGAGACGACGACGTGACTCTTGATTGAGGGCTGCCAAAGGAGGTGCTAAAAGATAGCAGAAAGCCTTTCGATTGCCTCGTCCTACCCGGCCTCGCATCTGATGAAGATCGGAGAGGCCGAAGTTATGGGCACCGTTGATGATGATAGTGTTGGCATTGGGGATGTCGATGCCATTCTCAACAATGGTGGTGGAGAGCAGCACATCGTAATCATAGTTGGAGAAGTCGAGCACAATCTTTTCCAGTTCCTCTGGCTTCATCTGTCCGTGTCCGATGGCGATGCGGGCATCGGGGATATACTTATGAATCATCTCGGCGATATGCGTCAGGTCGCTGATACGATTGTTGACGAAATAGACCTGTCCATTGCGCGACATCTCGAAGTTAATGGCATCAGTGATAATCTCCGCACCAAATGTATGTATCTCCGTCTGGATGGGATAACGGTTGGGAGGCGGTGTCTGGATGACACTCAGGTCACGGGCACCGACGAGCGAGAACTGGAGTGTGCGTGGTATCGGCGTGGCCGACATGGTCAGCGTATCGACATTCGACTTCATCTGACGGAGTTTTTCCTTTGTAGAAACGCCGAACTTTTGTTCCTCATCGATGATGAGCAGGCCAAGGTCCTTGAACTTCACCGTCTTACCAATCAGCTTGTGCGTACCTATAATAATATCTATCTTACCTTCAGCCAAGTCGTTGAGTACCTGAGTGGTCTGTCTAGCACTTTTGGCTCTCGTAAGATAATCTATCCGTACTGGCATATCCTTCAGACGGGAGGAGAACGTACGGAAATGCTGATAGGCAAGCACCGTTGTTGGCACCAGTACCGCTACTTGCTTGCCATCGCAGGCAGCCTTGAAAGCAGCACGCACCGCCACCTCCGTCTTTCCGAAGCCCACATCACCGCAGACCAGACGGTCCATCGGACGGGCACGCTCCATATCCTGCTTCACATCGAGCGTCGCCTTCAACTGGTCTGGCGTATCCTCGTAGATAAAGCTGGCTTCGAGTTCATGCTGCAGATAGGAGTCGGCACTAAAAGCAAAGCCTTTCTCACGACGCCGCTTGGCATAGAGTTTAATCAGGTCGCGAGCGATGTCCTTGATATGTTTCTTGGTACGCTCTTTGAGTCGTTCCCACTGGCCGGTGCCCAACGTCGAGAGGCGTGGCGGTTCGCCATTGTCCTGCGACTTGTATTTCGACACCTTATAAAGGGAGTGAATGGAAACGTATATGCTGCCGCCACCATTGTAGAGGATCTTGATCATCTCTTGGTAGCCATCGCCTTGCGGCATGCGGACGAGACCGCCAAACTTACCCACGCCATGATCGACATGCACCACAAAGTCGCCAATCTCAAACTGTTGGATCTCCTTCAACGTAAGCGCCATCTTACCGCTACGGGCCTTGTCGCTCTTGAGATTATACTTATGGAAACGGTCGAATATCTGATGGTCGGTGAATACACAAACGCGCAGATCATTGTCGGCAAAGCCTTCGTGAAGCGTCTTTTCAACAGGGATGAAAACCGAAGCCTCAGAAGAGTTTGCTGCAAGGATCTCTTTCAATCGCTCGTTCTGTTTCTGACTGTCGGCAAGGATATATATCTGATAGCCTTTCAGCCGATAGTCGTCGAAAGCCTGCTTCAACAGGTCGAAGTTCTTATGGAAAAGCGGCTGGACGGTGATATCAAACCGCAACGTGGCATCGGGTTGTATAGAAGGCCGATGACCGAATTCGATACGACGGAATCTGACGGCATCAGCCACAAACTGCCCACCCGTGATAAGCTGCCTTTCCTTGTGCATCTGGCGTTCGATCTCCCGTTTTTCCACCTCCGTCGCACTCGCCAACTGCTCCATCCGGGCCTGATCGGAGAAGCCTTCCTGATAGACTCTATCAATGGCATCGCGGACAAAATGATAATCCTTTGTCACCAGCACCGTGTTCTCGGGAACAAACGACAAGAAAGGCACCTTGTCGTCAATCGTTACCAGTTCCGGCACAATCTCTATCCTCTCCCTTTGTTCTTTCGACAACTGATCCTCCACCTCAAATGTCCGGATGCTGTCGATGTCCTCACCAAAGAAGTCAATACGATAGGGATATTCACAACTGAACGAGTAGACGTCGAGGATAGAACCGCGCAGGGCAAACTGACCAGGTTCATAGACATAATCGACCTCACGGAAGCCAAACTCGCGTAAAACTTTCTCAATCTCTGCAACGGCAATCGTCTGTCCTTTTTCCAAGACCAATGTCCTTGCGTCGAGACTCTTTTTCGACACCACCAATTCGGCCACAGCCTCAGGATAGGTGACGACATAAAGAGACTCCCCCATCCTTGCCATCACCTCGGTACGGAGAATCTCACTGGCGGAATCACGCTGCGCATACTTGATGGCCCGACGATAACTCGAAGGGAAGAAGAGCACATTACGGCTTCCCATCAATTGCGTCAGATCATGATAGAAATAGCCTGCTTCCTCAGCATCTTGAAGAATAAAAAGCAAAGGATTGTTGCACTTTGAGGACAGACTGCCAAAGAGCATCGGTGCACTGGAGCCCAACAAACCATCGAGGAAAATCGTCTTTGCAGAAGATTTCCCCATTGTCTGCGCCAAGGCCGATACTTGCGGCAACTTAGCATAAACTTTCTCTAATTCCTGTATGTTCATTAGAAATTGTGTGCAAAATTACTAAATTTTCTGCGATTAACATATGCTTATCACATATTTTTATTAATTTTGCAGCGTAATAATTGAAGATTATGCACGAAAGCGACAGCATTGTAATCATTCCGACGTATAACGAGAAGGAAAACATCGAGAAGATAATCCGGGCTGTATTCGGCCTGGAGAAATGTTTTCATATCCTCGTTATCGACGACGGTTCTCCCGACGGCACAGCCGCCATTGTGAAACGACTTATCGGCGAGGAATTCAGCGACCGTCTGTATATTCTTGAGCGTAGCGGAAAGCTCGGCCTTGGAACAGCATATATCGCAGGATTCAAGTGGGCTTTGGAACGCGAATATGAATATATCTTCGAGATGGATGCAGACTTCAGTCACGACCCCAATGACCTGCCGCGCCTGTATGGTGCCTGCCATAACGATGGTTACGATTTGTCCATCGGTAGCCGATATGTTTCCGGGGTGAATGTGGTGAACTGGCCCGTTGGTCGTGTGTTGATGAGTTACTTCGCTTCGATATATGTCCGTATAGTGACGGGATTCAAGGTACACGACACGACTGCCGGTTTCGTGTGTTACAAGCGTCGCGTGCTGGAGACCATCGAACTCGACAAGATTCGTTTTAAGGGATACGGCTTCCAAATTGAGATGAAATACACAGCTTATAAAATCGGCTTTAAGATCAAGGAAGTCAGTGTCATCTTCGTTAACCGCAGTGAGGGAACGAGCAAGATGTCGGGTGGCATCTTCGGCGAAGCCTTCTTCGGTGTGATGCAACTCAGATGGGACGGCTGGACGAGGAAGTATCCGAGGCCTGTTGAGGGTTTATAGTTTATAGTGGACAGTGGACAGTTATGATTACCCTGCTATAATTATGCATTATGCATTATGATTTATGAATTAATATATCGGATTTACCAATTATTCATAGGGTTGCCATTATTGGTGATTCTTACCATTATCACGGCATTGGAAGTGGGCATTGGCACCACTTTCGGGAACGGCCATTTCTGGGGTTATTACCCTGGACATTGGTGGGGCAAACTAATTCTGAAGATATTTCTCATTCCCGTCAAGGTAGAAGGTCGTGAACATCTGGAAAAGGAGCAGAGTTACGTGTTTGTTGCCAACCATCAGGGTTCTTTCGATATTTTCCTCATCTATGGCTATTTAGGCCGTAATTTCAAGTGGATGATGAAACACCAATTGAGAAAGATTCCCTTCGTAGGCTATGCCTGTGAGAAATCGCATCAGATATTCGTCGACAAACGAGGACCCAGTAAGATCCGTAAGACCTATGAAGATGCACGTGAGATATTGAAGGAAGGCTATAGTGTGACATTATTCCCTGAGGGTGCCCGCACTTTTACCGGCCATATGGGCCATTTTAAGAAAGGTGGCTTCGCTTTAGCCGATGAACTACAGTTGCCTGTCGTCCCTCTGACCATTAATGGCAGTTTCGATATCCTACCGCGCATGAAAGGCTTCAACTTCATCAACTGGCATCCGTTGACGCTGACCATCCATCAGGCTATCTACCCTAATGGTCAGGGACCTCAGAATGTGGATGCGACCTTGCGACAGGCATACGATTCTGTAATGTCATCACTTGACCCAAAGTACCAAGGATTTGTGGAAAACCCAGACCAATGATTGCACGTGCCCCCTATCTGTTCTTGCTACTGATCATCATTCCGGATTTGTATTTCGACCTGCATTATTGGCGGAACAAATACTCTATTGGTGAAAGATTCACCCGTTGGTTACCCACTATCGGACTGGTTGCCTATACCATTTATCTGATGTATGAGAAGAATTTCATTCCCGACAATCCCTACATCATTTATATCTACCTATTCCTAATAGGACTCATCGCCGTCCCCAAATTCATCTTTATGCTCTGTTCCATGGGCGGTTTCTTCTGTAGTTACCTGTTTCATAGGAAGAAAAGTGCACATCCTCACAAGAACTACGGCAACCTGATCGGACTGCTCTTGGTTCCCATTCTCTGGTATATTCTCATCTACGGCTCATTCGTAGGGTTCCAGAAAATGGAGATCAACCGTCATACTTATACTTCGGCTGATATTCCCAAGGCCTTCAATGGCTACCGCATCGTTCAGTTTTCTGATGCCCATGTGGGATCCTATACCGGCAGTCGGAAATGGATTCTGCAACGTGCTGTCGACAGTATCAATGCCCTGCGTCCCGACCTGATTGTCTTTACGGGTGATTTACAGAACACCAAGCCGGAGGAGCTCTATCAGCAGATGGACATTCTCTCACAACTGAAGGCCAAGGATGGCGTATACTCCGTACTTGGCAACCATGATTACGCTAAATACGTAGACTGTAGCGAAGCGGAAAAAGAGGCCAACTGCCGTGAGACCGTCAGTCTGGAGAAGCAATTAGGCTGGAAACTGTTGCGGAATGAACACCGTTACATATATAGAGGGAAGAACCGGATGGTGATTGCGGGTATGGAGAACGATGGTGATGGCAAGCATTTCCCCCAGAAAGGTAATATCAAAAAGACGCTGAAAGGTGTAGGCGACGGGGATTTTATCCTCATGCTGGAGCACGACCCTTCTTCTTGGCGACGCAAGATACTCCCTGACGGAAGGGCACAACTCACCCTCAGCGGTCACACACATAAGATGCAATTCGCTCTTTTCGGTTGGTGCCCACTATCTGTGACAGGCAAGGAAGTCAACGGATGGTATACTGAAGATTCCCAATCGCTATTTGTATCAGCAGGATTAGGCGGACTGATTCCTTTCCGCTTCGGTGCCCCAGGTGAGATTGTTGTCATCACCCTGAAGACACAACCCGTTAAAGATTAGCAGCCAGGAATTTGCGACAGACCTCTACTGGCAATCCGCGACGACGAGCATAGTCCTGTAGTTGGTCTTCACCTATCTTACCCAAATTGAAGTAGCGGGCCTGAGGATGGGCCAGCATCAGGCCGCTTACGCTGGCATGTGGTTTCATGGCACCACTCTCCGTCAGACGAATACCAATCTGTTTCATATCGATTAGTTCATCGAGAACAAAGTTCAGACTGGTATCAGGCAACGAAGGATACCCCACAGCAGGACGAATGCCCTGAAACTTCTCGACAAGCATCTCAGGAATAGTCAGTTGTTCATGACTGGCATAGCCCCAGAAATCTTTTCTCACCTGCTCATGCAGCCGTTCGGCGGCTGCCTCAGCCAAACGATCGGCCAACAATTGCGCCATCATCTTCTGATAAGGGTCTGCTTCGAAATCGGTTTCGAGACCATGGGAGACGGAAGTGGCGAACACTCCTATTCGCGAGGAAGGAGGAAGGAGGAAGGAGGAAGGAGATATGTCTTGCGGATGAGAAACGACTGTTTTTTCAAGAGGAGAGATGAAGTCGGAGAGGCAGAGGTAAGGGGGATTGCCCTGCTGCTGCCGCAGGCAGGGAATCCTCATAGTTTGTCTCTGGAATTGAAGTATTCTCCTTCCTCCTTCCTCCTTTCTCCTTCCTCGAAACACCACGATATCATCACCATCGGCATAGGCCTCAAAGAGTTCAAAGAGTGCGTGAACATGATAGCGGCCCTCTTGCTGAGCCAGAAACGTCTCAGCCTCCTGATGCAGGCGAGACTTCTCCTCCTCATCTTTCACCTGCCAGGCAAAGAAAAAATAGGCCCAATTGATATAGGGCATTAACTCATGAATCTCGTAGTTGATAATCATCTGAAATCGACAGGTTGTCCGATATAATCCATGTCTACCTTACCATCGGCATAGACCGTATGACCGTTACAGATGGTGCGCTCCACGCGCCATAGATACATGTGCCCCTCCATCGGGCTCCAACCACATTTGCTCTCTATCAGGCTTTTGGTGCATACCCAGGCCGTATTGGGACGTACCAAAACTAAATCAGCCTGATAGCCCTCACGGATAAAGCCACGATGGCGGACCTCGAAGAGGCGGGCAGGGTTGTGACACATCAGTTCCACAAGACGCTCCAACGACAGAATGCCATTATCCACCAGCTCCAGCATCGTTACCAAAGAGAACTGAACCATCGGCATACCGCTGACCGCCTTCGCACAACCGCCCTCTTTCTGGGATAACAGATGAGGAGCGTGATCGGTTCCAATCACCGTAATACGTCCATCGTTGAGAGCCTTCTGCAGTGCTTCGCGATCACGTTCGGTCTTGATGGCAGGATTGCACTTGATACGTGTGCCCAAACTGGCATAGTCACGATCGCAGAAATAGAGATGACTCACGGTGGCTTCGGCGGTGATATGTGTTGGGTGATGGGTATTGGGTGATGGCAGTAGCTCCAGCTCTTTAGCCGTAGAGAGATGGGCAACATGAAGACGGGCATTGTGCTTACGTGCCAGTTCTATAGCCAAACGTGTACTCTCATAACAAGCCTCCTCGCTACGGATTTCCGGATGGTGAATGACTTTAGGGTCTTCACCATATTGCAATTTGGCCTGAGCCATATTACGATTGATGATAGCCGTATCCTCACAATGCACCATAATCGGTAGCTTTGCAGAAGCAAACAGCAGCTCCAACGACTCACGGCGGTCGACCAGCATGTTGCCTGTCGAACTGCCCATAAACAGTTTGATGCCTGGAATGCGATGTGGATCCAGTTGTTCGAAGAGAGGGACATTATCGTTGGTGGCGCCAAAGAAAAAACTATAGTTGACGTGACTCTTCTGGGACGCCATTTTGAATTTCTCCTCCAATGCCTCAAGCGTGGTTGTTTGGGGCACCGTGTTCGGCATATCAAAATAGGTGGTCACCCCACCTGCTGCCGCTGCACGACTCTCGGTGTCGATGTCGGCCTTTTCCGTCAGTCCCGGTTCACGGAAATGGACATGATCATCAATGATACCAGGCAAAACAAAACATCCCGAAGCATCAACGACCTCATCAGAGGATGCTTCGGGATTGGTATTTCCTTGAATAATCTGCGTTATCTTACCGTCTTCGATGACGATGGTACCATCGAACGTCTTGCCTTCATTGACAATGGTTCCACCTTGAACTACGGTTCTCATTTCTGGGGAAGATTGGTCAGGGGCACATGCATAGAATCAGGCAACGTATGCGGGGGCTGAATAGTAGCAGCCTCAGCAGGTGGAGGCGAGATTTGACTATCATCCACCAGACCGTTCTCACGAGCCTGAATCTCATTGGCTGTCCTATAATAATCGCTCACATAGGGGTCTGACTTGAACTTCTGCGTGGCCTTGCTCATAATATCCTCAATCTGAGGGGTGAGCACAGGATAAGGATATCCGCTGGTCATCATCATAAAGACACCAGGGCCAAGCACATTGTCGAAGTTCTCCACGATGAAATTGGTTACAAGACTGTCCTCCTTCTGGGCAATCTGAGCAGCCTCCACCGTGAGCTGTTGGTTGATTTCGTCTTCATCGATTCCGTCAAGCAGCATCTGACTCTGCTTGTGAGACAGTTCGTTCATCTCATTGTTCAACTGATTATGCAGAGTGATGAAATCATAGAGTTTCTCATTCAGAGGGGTACCACTCACTCGCTGACTGGCATTATCAATCTTGATTTCTATCTCACCCTTTTCCACGACAATTGGCAGAATGCTTTCCTCATCCATATAGAGGCTGGCCATACGGATGGTATCGAGCAGTCCGGTAAAACGGAACTTACCATGCACCACGTCGCAGGAATCAATGCTCTTCAGTTCCTGATCCTTGATGGCTTTCAGGTAAAGTTTACTGCCATCAAGCGATGAAACCGTTGATGACCCCTGAATGTTATAGGAGTCAGCACACGATGTCAGAGCGACAATTGCGATGATTGTGTATACAAACTTCTTCATTATCTCATTGTTTTCGTTGCAAATGTACAATGTTATCTTGAATTGGGAAAAAAAATTTGCGCATTTTAAAACAAATGCGCACTCTTTTATAGTTTTTTATTCTTTTGCCAATTCCTGACCTATCCTATGGAAGGAATAAAGCTGCAGGATGGCAGCGATCAGCAATGTCACCACCCATTTGTTATAGACATATTGAAGATAGGTGATATGATCGAGTCCGAAAACATTGCGCTGACTGGCAAACATCAACAAGGCCGACACTAAAAACAGCACATCGCTGATCAGCATCATTCTGCGCAGTCGGCGGATATTTACATTCTGTCCGTCGTAGCGTTGCTTCATCTGCATGGCGGCAAAACAAAGGGCACCTAACGCGAATACATACGGCGCACCGCCCCATGCCAACAGACTAGTGCCAGCACCGACGACCATCAACAGGCCACCCAACAGAAAAATCAGGCTCTCTACCCTACTCAGTTGTCTCATGGCTTACGAGTGGTTTGGCTTCGCGGTCATCATCGCTGAGCACGAAGATATCTTCGTCGTCAGCCTTCATGAAGTAACGCTCGCGGGCAATCTTCTCCACCGCCTTTGGATTGCGGTTCAGTTCACGGATCTGAGCCTGGTCGCGCTCATAACCAGCATTGTACTTCGCAATCTCTTCCTCCAAATCGCTGATGCGCTGCTTGTTCTTAAAGTGGCTCCAGATGCTGTTCTCATCCAGGAAACCTACAATCAGCACACCTAGCAGACAGACCACCGTATATTTCGTAGCCTGCGAATGCAATACCTTTTGGGCAAAAACCTTAATGTTACTTAATACCTTCATATTCGTCTGCAAAATTACAAAATAAATATGAATTATGAATTATGAATTATGAATTATTTTGTATCTTTGCACCAAAATTTAATTAAAACCTATGGAATATATTGTTTCAGCACGTAAGTACCGTCCTACCACCTTCGACACCGTCGTGGGTCAGGCGGCACTCACCACCACCCTGAAGAATGCCGTAAAGAGTGGGAAACTGGCTCACGCCTACCTCTTCTGCGGGCCTCGTGGTGTAGGAAAAACGACCTGTGCCCGTATCTTTGCCAAAGCAATCAACTGCCAGAACCCAACGGCTGAAGGAGAGGCCTGCAACGAGTGCGAAAGTTGTCAGTCGTTCAATGAGCAGCGTTCCCTGAACATCTTCGAGCTCGACGCTGCCTCGAACAACAGTGTGGAACACATCAAGACGCTGATGGAGCAGACGCGTATCCCGCCACAGCTCGGCCGTTACAAGGTCTTCATTATCGACGAGGTGCACATGCTCTCTACAGCGGCCTTCAACGCTTTCCTGAAAACGCTCGAGGAGCCGCCCGCACATGTCATTTTCATTCTCGCCACCACCGAGAAACATAAGATTCTGCCCACCATCCTCAGCCGTTGTCAGATCTACGATTTCGAGCGGATGACAGTCCGCAACACCATCAACCATCTGAAGTCAGTCGCTGAGAAAGAAGGTATACAATATGAAGAGTCGGCTTTAGCCGTTATTGCTGAAAAGGCAGATGGCGGTATGCGCGATGCCCTCTCCATCTTCGACCAGGCCGCTTCGTTCTGTCAGGGTAACATCACCTACGACAAAGTAATTGAGGATCTCAACGTGCTCGACACAGAGAATTATTTCCGCATCATCGATCTCTCTATTATAAATAATGTGTGCGACATCATGGTGCTGCTCAACTCCATCATCAACAAGGGGTTCGATGGTGGACTTCTCATACAGGGTCTTGCCAAACATGTACGCAACGTATTGATGGCCAAAGACCCTCAGACCCTATCCCTGCTCGAGGTGAGCGACCAGCAGCGCCAGCGCTATCAGGAACAAGCCAAGAAGTGTGAGACACGTTTCCTCTATCAGGCACTCAAGTTGATGAACCAGTGCGACATCAACTATCGCCAGTCATCGAACAAGCGATTGCTGGTCGAACTGACCCTGATAGAGATAGCCCAGATTACCCAACCTGACGACGGTGCCAGCGCGGGGCGCCGCCCCAAGCGATTAAAATCCCTGTTCAAGAATCTGATACAGCAGTCTCAGCCTAAGTCAGCGGCCCCGCAGGTAGTCGCTGCTGAGAAGCCTGTATCTACCCCTGTCGCCGTCTCTGACCAGACAGAAAAACCAGAAAAGCCCCAGCCCGTTATGGCACCTAAGCCAGCTGCGCCAACCACTTCACTGAAGAATATCGGTTTCTCCTGGACCAAACTCCGTCAGGGCGACAAATCATCCAAAGTGAATCTCCCCGACAGTCTGGCCGCCGGGAAAGACGGCCAACCTAATGACCAGAAGTTTTCTCAGGAAGACCTTGAGTTGCAATGGATGTCGATGTGCAACCGCATGTCAGACAATCAGCCTCAACTCATCGGCATCGCTACCCGTATGAAGAATATGAACCCACAGATAGCAGAGTTCCCGCAAGTGGAGGTAACGGTGGAAAACGAGCTGATCAAACAAGATATGGAGGCCATCCGCAAAAGCATCCTCAAGACACTCCAACTACATCTGCATAACCAGCAAATCACGTTCACCATCATCGTCAGCGACCAGAAGGAGCAGACTAAAAAAATTCTCTCCCGTCGCGAGCAGTTCGAGGAGATGAGCAAAATAAATCCTGCTGTAGCAAAACTACAACAGGAATTCGATTTGGAATTAGCCTAACCGTAAACTATAAACTGTAAACTATAAACTACAAACAGTAAACTATAAACTAAATCAAGTTCATCCCCAGCGCCTTGCACTCTCTTCGCATATCGTCAGGCCAGATACTTGCCTGAATCTCACCGATATGTCCCTTATGCAACAGTACCATACACAGGCGGCTCTGTCCGATACCGCCACCGATAGAGAGAGGTAGTCTGTCGTTCAGCAGTTGCTGGTGGAAATAAAGCTGTTCGCGCTCTTCCTTGCCCTCTATCTTCAACTGGCGCAACAGGCTCTCCTTGTCCACACGGATACCCATCGACGACAGCTCGAAACTGCGTCCCAGCACGGGATACCAGATCAGGATATCACCATTCAGCCCCATCTTGCCGTTTTCAGCGATAGTCGACCAGTCGTCATAGTCAGGCGCACGTCCGTCGTGCTTCTCACCATTCGAGAGTTTACCACCGATACCGATGATAAACACAGCACCATAAGCCTCACAGATAGCATCCTCACGCTCCTTAGGCGTTTTGTCTGGATACATCTTCAGCAGTTCATCAGCATGAATAAAGTGTATCTTCTCAGGCAGGAAGGGTTTGATTTGCGGGTAGGTCTCACAAGTCAGATACTCCGTTCTTCGAATGGCTGAATAGATACGCTCCACGATATTCTTCAGGAAGGCCACCGTACGGTCTTCCTTGCGGATTACAGCCTCCCAGTCCCACTGGTCGACATAGAGCGAATGCAGATTGTCTAATTCCTCATCAGCGCGGATGGCATTCATATCCGTATAGATACCATAGCCCGGCTCTATTTGATACTCTGCCAGCGACAGGCGCTTCCACTTGGCCAACGAGTGTACCACCTCAGCCTGAGCATCGCCCAAGTCTTTGATGGGGAAGGTCACAGCACGCTCCACACCGTTCAAATCGTCGTTGATACCCAGTCCTTTCAACACAAACAAGGGAGCGGTCACACGACGCAGCCGCAACTCCGTTGAAAGGTTCTGTTGAAAGAACTCCTTGATGAGTTTAATACCCTGTTCCGTCTGCTTCGTATCAAGCAGGGCTTCATATTTCACAGGTTTGATTACTTGTCCCATTTCTTCGTTTATGCTTAATTTGCGTGCAAAAATACATAATTATTATCAAATTGCAACCAAAAACACAAAAATATTTGCAGAAATTCATCGTTTCCTTGATATTTGCTAGCAAATTGCACACAGATTAGGAGTCTTAACAAATCATAATTCTTAATTCATAATTCTCAATTCTTATTTTTTTTCGTACCTTTGCACTCGCTTTCCAATAGCATTGGTCCCGTAGCTTAGCTGAATAGAGCGTCAGATTCCGGTTCTGAAGGTCTTGGGTTTGAATCCCAACGGGATCACACACCGAAAATATCGAGAAACTCCCATAAATAAAGGGTTTCTCGATGTTTC
>Ga0247611_10003856_pt1 | contig 21607 bp, 22 predicted proteins | sample 177DNAGHGhighgp2_FD_192422 | JGI IMG/M metagenome (GOLD analysis project Ga0247611, IMG submission 192422) | Sheep rumen microbial communities from Palmerston North, Manawatu-Wanganui, New Zealand - 1770 DNA GHGhigh gp2 | ecosystem: Host-associated > Mammals > Digestive system > Stomach > Rumen... | reverse complement strand
GAGAGTGATAGCGGCATTAAATTCGTTTTGCATTTGAGCGAAGTACTGTTCATATTCTTCAGGATAGATTTTTTTCCAGCCAGCATACTCTATACAGGTTTCTGTCGCAAAGATACAAGTAGCGGCAAAGACATTATTGGGTTCAATTGTACTATATGCTAACAAATTACCAACAATAGGATAGTGGCAAGGGTTTTTGAAAGAATAATAGTTTTCTAATGTGAGCTGTTCTAAATCATATTCTCTAATATAATCTTCTAAAGTCTTCATTGGAAATCCTTGTTAAGATTTTTTAATTTATTTTTAATTTTTATTTCTTTTACATAGAGAACTGCGTCATCTATTTGGTGTTTAAGACGGATAAGTTGTTTAGCCATATCGGACTCTCTATTCACTGGTATAGCACCATAGAAATACCAACCTTCTAGATTTTTAGATATTTTAACTTTTTCTGCAAATTTCCAACCATCTTCTATTCTGCTATACCACATTAGATGAGTATCAAGTATAGGATAATAACCTTTAAATCCATATTCATTTTGTGTGGAGTCTCTCAGTTCTAAATCTAACATATCTATCAGTTCTTTAGGCGGAATTGGAGTCATTTAAAGTCCTTTTCAATAGAAGATAGTTTATATTCATTATACCATTGTTTCCAGCAAGATTGTGCATAAACGAAGTTTTCGTAAGTCATTTTAAAAGCTTCTAAGAGAGATTCATTAGAAGTTATAACAATTCCATTAAAGGATATGCTATAACGGCGGAAACCTTCTTCAAATTCTAATTCAAAGATTGGAAAGAATTTTACTATATTTACTTGTTCTTGGTTTTCCCAAGTAGCAGTACAACAACATTGTCTTTTAATTTGTGGGTCTTTTGCTGTAGAGAAGATATTAGAAGAAACGGAGATGTAAGGAGATACTTTGTAACTATTGGTATTCAATACGAAACCATACTTATCACAGAGAGATTGAATATAAGAGATATTGAATAACATTATAGAAGGTCCGTGAAGATAAGTATACCAAGGACAATGACAACAACATCAGTCATTGAAGTCACTCTCCATAGAGTGTTTCATTTGAGAGAGTAGTTTAATTTTCTGACAGAGTGCTAACTTGTTTACTTTTTCCATCACTCTTAGATTAAGGTCTGTGAACGAATAAATGTTTGGGTTATCTATAACTTTAAAGTCGCTGAAACTCTCCGCATCAGAAAATTCAGCAACTTCATAAAGTTTCCAACAAGAATGATTAGACCTAATGTTTCGTGTGACAGAAAATAACTGTATTTTAGAGTGCTGGTCTTTGTAAAAGAACAGTTTGCCTTCGCAACCATAGTTATAAGCTTTTTCTTCATATAGATTGTATCTATTCTTAAGAACAGATATTTCATAGTCAGTTAGAAGCATTGATTACCCTTTCAAAATCAGCGAACTTCGTATCTCTATTGAATAGAAGAGCTTTTTCACCAACAGAGATATAATTCTGTACATTCTCAAGTTTATCATCAATGAGCATAGAGTCTTTGACAGCAAACATATGTTTCATATTACCACGGCGAACGATGATAATATTCTTTTTAGGAATTTGAGGCAAGTATTTGGCAAGCCATTCACGCTTACCCTTTTTACCGCATTCCAAATGAATTGCAGAGAAGATACCAATTTCATAACCAGCTTTTTCAATTGCTGCCAAGAGGTCCATACCTTCTTGAATAGGTTCCATATCTGCCCAGAATTTTGCACCAATTTCTTCAGCTTTCTTCCAGTCCGGTTTATGGTTTTCGGGTTTCCAGATATCCATTTTATCAGCTTGTTTGTCAAAGTCTGCCAACACGCCATCCATATCAAAGTAAATAATCATTGTTGTTTTTCCTTTATTTGTGTTTTAGAGGTTCTATGAGTTGTTGTAAGTTTATAGAATAACTAGAAGAGTGTGCTTTTTGTTCTTCCGTTGTTTGTGTGAAATAAATTAAAAATTTCAAATTATCTTCAGCGGGAAGAGTTTGTTGAGCCATCTTACTAATGATGTGACCTTGCAAATAAACTCTATTTTCAGTATTGTATTCACAAAAATTTTCCCAACTATCCTTAGTCATATAGTAAGTAACATTTTGGTGAGTGAAAAACTTTACATATTGATTGTTTCTAAATTGTACTTCAATACCGAGTTCTTTACCAAAGAGAAAGAACACGAATACAATTCCAATACCAATACCTATACCAAAAAGTATATCCATAAAAAGTCTCCTAGTTGTTATGTTGATTGAATATAGTAAAATGTACAGTATCTGTCAATACAGATGATGTAAATTTTTGTTTACTAAGGTTTGAAAGTACACAGATTTGGATTGGCTTTGTATTGTTCATAACATTTTTCAAATTCAGAACGATTATAAACTGGGTCACCGGCTTCATCAATATAGACAGGCTTGATTTTGAACACCCAGTCTGGTCTGCGATTATAAAACGAATTTCTAATCTGAAGCTGTGATTTTAAATGGTAAACAGTTTTTAATTTGAAATAGCTTGTGAGTTCAGAGAACTTAATTTCACCATCTACATCTAAAGCCACTTTATTTTTTCTATTTTTTACTTCTTTGACCTTTTCTATGTGTTCTAATTCATTTTTGACTAATTCATTCCATTCAGTGACTGGCTCAAGATTAATATTTCCCATAAGATAATTTTGAAGAAATTCTGATTGTTCTTCAGTTATAAAATGAATGAAACACGGGTCATAGTTCTTAACGATGTAATGACCTTCTATCTTCATTTGTGTGTAAAGAGAATAATTACCCACAAGATAAACTTGAGGCACACCAAAAGATTTAATAATCCAATAATAAATTAATTTGCCATCAATTCTAGTATAAGTTTGGTGAAAACCACTACGGGTCATATAGCTGGTAACATTTGTGCTTGGATATAAGAAAAAATTATCATCAACTACAATTCCGCCTTTTAAACCAAGTTCGGTTTTGGCTCTATCCAAATAAGTTTGTCTAAGTTTCTTCGTTAAAGGCATTATATTTACTCCATTTTGACATTAATTCTTCAAATTTCTTTTTGTTATACAAGCATTTATGGTCATAATAATCTTGCATATTTTTATTTGCAGGTCTGATATTGATTGACCAATCTGGTTCTTTTCTCCAGATTGTTGTACCATCAAGGTATTTACCAATTATTTTGTGAAAACCGATTTTTGTTCTCATAAACACAACATAATAATTAGAATATTGGTCTTTGATTTGCTGTTCTGTTAGTGAGCCATCAATATCCATTTCAGCCATTTCAATTTTTTCTCTTGAATTAGCACTCTTGTCAAGTCTAGCTTTTCGTGCTCTGCTAAGTTCATTCCAATCTTTTACGGCAGGAACGACTTCAGAATTTTTGGCAATTTCATATAACTTATTCCAAATTTCTTTTTTGACATAGGCATTAGTAGTCCAAAAAGTTGTATGGTTCACATGGATGGAACCAGGCCAATAAACAGGCCAATTTTCATCACTAAGACAATGAATTTCATATCTGCTAACAAGTGAGCTGTGGTTGTCAATATTAATGTGTGCATTCTGTGAGTGTTCTTCCCACAATTTTACATCTGATTGAATTTCATCAGTGGCTTTGGCACCAGCGAAAAATGGGCTTGATGTGAATCCAGTAATTTGTTGGAACTCTTCATTTGCCCTTTTGACATATTTACATTTCAAGTCATAGGTTAATTTCATAAAAAATCCTTTTATACCTTTATATAATAGAAAATTTAGTCAGTTCTGTCAATGAAAAACATTGTAAAATGAAATTTACATAAATAATAGAAATAGAGGTTCAATTATGAATGAAGAAATACCTAATTTTCAAGCAGATTTTTTAACATTTTTGGCAAGCACCAAAGAAGTAGAGATAAGTAAACTTTATACTTTTGCGATTGATAGTTTGATTTTCGCAGATAAGGTACACACTTTCCATTGGAAGTGTGATAGTGGTTTCCAGCATACTCATTTTGAAACAATTTATGAAGATATAAGAGATTTTGCTGATGCTTTAGTTGAAACAGTCCTAAGTATGGGAGTTAAATTTAAAGCTGAAAGTAAAACATATACAATAACAGATGACTTATATGATGTAAGCAATGCTTTGTTGAAAATTGAGGCATATAGAGATACAATTATAGATTTAAAGAGCCAGTATAGCACAAAGATTAGCTTAGAAAATCTGTTTGGAGATATTGTAGAGAAGCTAGATAAAGAATTAGGCTTAATAAAGAATTTTAAATAACATAATAATGAGGTAAATTATGCAAATAAAAGAAGCTAAAAGGGTCTTAGAATTAGCCGGATATGAAGTTGTAGATGAGAACAAATGTTCTTTTGACAATGTGGCAAGATTATTGAAAGAAACCCTAGGTATTTCAGCAAAAATCAATAAAGATGGTATTTACTTTGATTACGATGAATTTGCTGTAGAAATTAATAAATCTTATGAAGATGCTGGTGGATATAAAGTCACCATATTAGATGAAGCTACGAATAAACTTGTTTATGAAGATACAGGTAATGTAGATAAAATAATAGAAATAATAGATAATCAGTTAGATTAATAAAAATGGCGGCTAAATGCTGCCATTTTTAATTTACCATTCATAAATATATTATGAACTTATATGAAGCCAAACAGATTTTAAATATGAATGGATATATCCTTGAGTCTTCAATTAAAGGAGATTTCGCAAAGGGTGAAAAAGGTGGTGAACCCTATTTTGATTTGCCTAATGATTATTCTTATTCAGACGCAAAAAGAATTTTTGTAGAAGCAAAATATGGTAAGAAAAATTCTGATGAAAGTCTAATTGACATTTGGAATAATTATATAAGCGCAGCTGAGAAAAAACAATTTAATAAAACATTTGAACAGTTTGAAAAATATAAAGCTGGCGAACCAATTAAACTTTATCGTGGTTTGGTGATTACTTCTGGTAAAGAATTAGATATGAATAAACCAGGTGAATGTTGGTCTTTTAGTTCAAAAAAGGCTAAAACTTGGGCAGAAAACATCTGGGATAATATGGTTTATAATCATATAGTAAACAGTGAAGAGCTTCAAAATTCAGATAAATATGTTTTGGTCGGTGAAACTATTTTAGATAATTGTCGCTTACCTTATTCAATATGGTTAGCAGGACGATTTGAAAGACCTGAATGGGAAGTAAGAGTAAAAGACGAAACTAAAGTTAAAATTATTAGTAAGAAGATTATAGAATAATGGCTACAGATTTTGCTTCAGAATTTGCTAAAGTATTTGGTAATAGTTGTCCTCCACAAACAGACTGGACACAACCAAGATATTTTGACTCACTCAATAATGACTGTTATGCAAGTGAGGCGGCTTTATTAAGTTCATTGACATCTGAAGCTTATAACAAATTTGGATTTGAAGTCTACTATTTTATTAAAGAACACGATACAAAGTTTGACCCATTACTAGGTGAAGACCAATTAGAAAATGTGAAGAGAAGATTTGCTTTACAAGTATATACTGATAATGTACCACAATTACAGAAACAGTATCAAATCCAAGGAATGGTTTACAGTGAGACAGTTACATTACAGTGTACAGTAGCACATTTTGATGAAGCTTCAAAAATAAATTTCGTAACAGGTAAGCCAGAATATGAAAGTGCTATACCAAAGATTGGTGATTTGATGTACTTTAAATATTCTGATTTATATTATGAAGTAATCAATGTAAAGAAATTTGCCGAAGGTACTGCATTTTTGAGTACACCAATTAATTATACTTTCATAGTAAGAGTTTGGCGTAATTCACACGAAAATGTAGATGAATTAAATGTTAATGACGATAATATGGAGCATTTAAGAAGCTACGTTGAGCTCGGCGAAACCTTCAATGTAGATGTTGATATGGGTAAACACAGTCCTGACCAGACAATAGTCACTCCTGAGCAGAAACCACATAGTACGGTAGAAGCTAAAGGTGATGCTCTATCTATTAATGATACAGTTAAATGGGAAAACTTGCGTAAGTCTAAAAACAATGATTCTATGGATGTACTTTATAATCCAAACAAGGATTATGAAAAATTTGAAGAATATATCAACGGTGTTGGTAATGTAATTGGTAATTATAATGACACCTTTAATGAAATCAGCGATAAGACAAGTGAAATATCGCACGAAACTGCAGAACTAGAAAAACAATTAACTGACTTACAAAATAAAATTGAAACCAATGTTAATACAATCAATAAGCAAATGGATGATTTTGATGATGAAATAAAGTTTGATATTGAAACAATACAATACACACCAAAGAAAAAGGAATAGTATGAATGGTTTTGGTACAATAGATAAGAAAGATATAGATGTGCTTATTTCAAGCATAGAGAATAGAATTAACTTTATTCGTAATGACATTAATCAAAATGTTACGAATTTAAAGAATCAACTAAATACTTGTACTGAAGAATTGAATAGATTGAAAAAATTAGTCATTCAAGTTTCTAACTATAATGATACCGAATATAAAAAATTAGAAAATAGAATTAATCAATTTGCTAATGATATTGAAGATATTAAGAGCAAGTTAAATACCATTCAATATAATGAAATTGCTGCAGGTAAATGTGCTAGTGGTATTAATGAATACCCAATCTATGCAAAGTATGCTGAAAATGATATAAATGGTAATAAAATACCAGATTATTATGCAGCTAAATCTGATTTAAGTAATGCCAGTGCTACTTTGAGTGCTGACTATACTGAAAAAATAGCAGAATCATCAAGTGGTGGTATGTCTGCATTATCATCTGTGTCTGGAATACTAACTACCAATCTTGAAAGAGAAACACAAGAACGCATTAATGCTTACGATATAATGAATGATGCTATTGTGTCAGAAACAACTAGAGCTTTACTAAGAGAAAGTAAATTAGACACAAAAATAGATGAAGAAATTTCTCGTTCAACAATTAAAGATACTTCATTAGAACAAAAAATAACTACTGAAAAAAATAGAGCTGAAACTGCTGAATCAAATTTACAGGAAGGTTTAATCAATGAAACAAATAGAGCAACTGCGGCAGAAAATGAATTACTAACAAATTTAAATAGCGAAATTGAAAGAGCTACTGATATTGAAAGTGGTTTAAGAACTGATTTAGATAATGAAATAACAAGAGCAACAGAATCTGAAACTACAATACAAACAACACTTCAAGAAAATATAGACAAGGAAGAAACTAGAGCAACTAATGCTGAAACTTCATTACAAGCAAATATTGATAGTGAAGCTTCATTAAGAGAGTCTACTGATAATACAATACAAAATAATTTAAGTGACGAAATAACAAGAGCAACCGGTGTTGAAGAAGAATTAAGAACAGATTTAACTGCTGAAACAACAAGAGCAACAAGTGTTGAAACTACATTAACCAACAATTTAACTGAAGAAATAAGTAATAGAGAAACTGCTGATAGAGATTTACAATCACAAATTGATACGATAGAAGCCACACAAAATGTTGTTGATATTGTGGGTACATATGCTGAATTGGAAGTATATGATACAACACATTTAAAGGATAACGATAAGATACAAGTTCTACAAGATGAAACTGAAGGTGGTTCTACAATTTATAAATGGGATAAAAGTAAATGGTCTCTAATTGGTGAGTTCGGTCCTTATTATACTGTTTCAGAAACAGATGATTTATTAAATACTAAACAAAATAATTTAACTGCTGGTGACGGTATAGCAATAACAAATGATGTTGTATCACACTCAATTAAAATAATTGAAAATGATAACCAACAAGATACTGTAGAAGGTACTGTATTTACGGTTTATCTAAAGAATAATCATTATAAGATAATTACTTTATCTAAAACTATTACTGAAATAATTTTTATGATTGAAAAGTCCGCACCAAATGTTTTACAAGAAACAGGATTTGAATTTACAGTTCCTGAAGACAGTGAATTAGAGACTTTGACATTCAAAGTAATTAATGATAACAATAAGAAGATTTATACAATAATACCGGATTCATATAGCAGTCCAAATATCTATCAAGGAACAATTGTCAATTACAGATGCACCATCGGAGAATATGAGGTTGAAGATTAATGTTTATTAAATTAACTCATGGTTTACATTCAATAATAAATGCAATAGTTAGTTATATCCAAAGATGGACTGATGATTCGGTTCCAGATAATACAAAGACCTTACACAATTTCAAAGATGGTTTAGGAAAAAGACCAGCTGTACCTTTAGATGAACTTAATTCAAGCAATAACATTGTTAATGTAAAAACAGATAGTAAATTTGAACATGGTACTGATGATGTAACAAGTTCAGAAAATGTTTTAAAAGTTGAATTGAAAACAGAGTTAGCCAATGGTAAGGACAACTTAACAAATAAAATAGGCATAGAAAATACTGTTTGTGTTCCTGAACCAGTTATTTTTGAAATTCAAAATGAAGTACCTGATAAGATTGAAAAAGTAGTTCCTATCAAGACACAAGCATTACCTGGTCAAGATTTTATATTTAAAATTTTATATGTAAAAGATTACAATTATATTGAAGGCGATATTTTACCTGTATTTGGAACTTGGGGTAATTATGCAAGGTTATCAAAGGATGGAAAATATCTTACTGTTAATTCAAATGCAGATTTAAGTGTAAGATTGATTTTAACACCTGCACCACAAGACTGGATTCCAGAAAAACCTGACCCAAGTATTATTCAGCAAGCCGGTGATAGAATGTTGAATACCATTCCTCGTGATGGTGCTAAAGCTGAATATACTATTGAAGAAATGAAAATAGAAGATAATTTCTATACTGTATCAATAGAAAATCAGGCTACTACATTTGTTACAAATGGCGATTTTTCTAATGGAAAATATTATAATGTTAATGCAAAGGAAAATAAAATAACTATTCCAATGACATTTTCAGAAGGATTTGATGAAAATGCAATTTATTGGAAATGTTATGATGACCCGAAATCTGCTACACCTGTAACTGGATATTATCCTTCTAAAGACTATAATGAAGAATTTGGACCTTTACCAGATGGATTTAGAAAATTAAGATATTTGTATGGTGATGGTAATCCATATATTGATTTGGGAATTAAACTAAAAAAAGATTATAAAGTAAAAATCCTGATGGAAGTATCTAATAATACATCACAGAAAACAAGAGCATTATTTGGTGCTAGAAATTCAACAAATACTGAATGGAGTTATGATAGAACTGATGGTGCGTATTCCTGCTATGTTAGATATAGTAGTTATAATACAATAGGTTTTCAAAGAGGTACTATTAAAACCTACACTACTAATAGTATTGATATGTACAATACACCTAAATGGTTTTATTCAACAGGTACATCATTTGAAGTACAAAATTATGATGGTACATTATTAAGAAAAAATACTATTGCTGATGGGCAGAATATTGATACAGAATGGAATTGTTATCTATTTACTGTAAATGATAAAGGTAATCCTTATGCTTACGGTGCACAAGGTTATATGTACCGTTGCGAAATATGGGATGAAAACGATAATTTGATAATGCGATTAATTCCAGCAAAGAATCTTGATACAAATTCTTGTGGAATGTACGATATTGTCAATAATAAGTTCTATTACAATCAAAGACCAATGGCAAGTTTCAGTGGTCCAGAATTTTATGTTTGGCAAAAACAGATGCAAACATCTGACCATAATAATGTAATGACTTTACAAGATACTTGTACAAATGATTTATTAAAAGTAAAAATTCCATCAGAATATAAAAAATTATATGGTGTTTATTTTAGAGAATGTTATTTAAATACAAATTACAAAGTAAAGAAAGATGATACTATTATTACTTGTGTTACGATTAATAATAGTGTAAATTCAAATAGTTATAAATGTTTATTTGGTACACGAAGTGCAAGTCCATCAAATGATATGTTTGCTTTCTATTCAAGATTTAATGGACAAAATGTACCTAATTATGGTAGAAATAATGTATGGAATTATGGTATAAATATTGTATATGATAAACCAATAAAGATTGTATTAGGACCAAATAAAGCTTCATTATATACTACTAATGATGAAAGTTCTAAATTTGAAGAAATTATTGCAGATGGAACAGGAACAGACAGCACAAATAATCTTTGGCTTGGATGTTGTAATCAAAATGGAAGTAGGTATGATTGGGGATATGTAACATTCCACTATTTCAAAATTTACGATAAAGATGGTAATCTTGTATTAGATTACGTACCAGCAAGGCGTGTAAGTGATAGTGCTATTGGTTTTTATAATACAGTAAATAATACATTTGTTGCTAGAACTGGTGGTAATAATTATTTTGAAGAAAGAACTGGCGGCGATTGTTTACATTATAATTTGATTATTGAAAATATAACTAAAGATATTAATCTTGGTATTATAAGAAACCCAGTTTATGATAATCCATTCAAATTGGAAGATTGTATTGAAGATGAACAACATAATGAACCAAAGGATTCTTTAATTTATACTTATGAAATTACAGATTCTAAAATTTTAGATTATTTCTATTATGTAGACCATGTAAACAATGCTACTGATTATGCTACATTAGATTCTACTTATAAAACAGCCAATTTAGGTAATCCTGCAACATTTACAGTTTCATATAAATCTGGCTATGACAACTATGATATAAAATGTACTGCCAATACAGATGCTAAAATAACTATCGGTAAAACCCATTATATTACATACAATGAACTTGATATTCCTGCAGAATATACACCAGTTAAAGGATTATACACGAATAATTCAAGTACATATTTTAAGACAGGTTATATACCCAAATGGGATGATAAAGTAGTTTGTTATTGTTCAATCACTAGAGATTCTTCCCCTTCTTATCCTTGCTATGTGTTTGGTGCTAGAAATGGTGTTAATAATAAATCATTCGTATTTTATGCCCATAGAAGTAGTAGTGATAACCGTTATAGTATGGGATATGATAGATGTTGTGGTGAAACTGATATTAGAGACATTGTAAACAATGAGTTAATGAAAATTACAGCCGATAATAATGGTTGCGAATGTGATTTCGCATATACTAAAACTAAGATTAATACTGAAATGTATCAAATTCCGCATGTTCCAGATTATAATCAAGATGTAACTTTGCCAGATACTTATGAAAAATTGGGTTATATTGAAAATACAAGTTCAATTTATGCAGATTTAGGTTTTAAATTAAATCGTTTAGATAAAGTAGAAATTATTTGTAATATTAATTCAAATAATGATGGACAATATAGATGTTTGTTTGGTGGAAGGCAAAATTATAATCCAGTTACAAATTGTTATGGTTTTTGGATTCGTGTTGATTATACTAATAAACCTTCTTATTCAAGAACTGTTGGTACAGCTGGTACAGATTTTGTTTATAACAAAGATATTAAATTAATAACTGATAGTACTTCTGCTGCTTGGTATAATATAACAACTGGTGAAAAATATAATGAAATTATAGTTCCTGAAGCAACACAAAATTGTAATTATAATTGTTATTTATTTGTAATGAATAATAGTGGTTCATTACATGATGGATATGCTAAAGGTCGTATATCTTCATTTAAAGTATATAATGAAAATAACGAACTTATACAATATTTTGTACCAGCTAGAAGAAAATCAGATAATATAGCAGGTTTATATAATGTAATAACAAATACATTTATAACAGGAAGAAATGGTAATTTTAGTTGGAGTAGAATAAATTATCAAGATTATCCAGACTGTGATTATGAAATGTACTTGTTTGGCTGTAATAATGCTAATTCAAGAAATTATGGTTATTATGGAAACATGTATAAGTTTACAATTTATAATGGAGATAACAAACCCGCTGTAAACATGGTTCCTGTAAAACGAATTAGTGATAGTGTATTAGGTTTTTATGATACAATTAGACGTATATTCATTACACCGGCAGGTGGTTCAGTTACTGAAGCTACCGAACCTACATACAAAGGAAATATAGTTGTAACAAATATACCAAATGATACCACAATAACTATTACAAAAAATAATGATTCAAGAAAAACTATTGTACTTGAAGAAGGTATAGAAGATGATGTATTCCATCAACAAATAGACCAATTAGAATATAATTATGAATTAAAAAATACTAAATTGGAAGATTGGTTATATACTGTAAAATATATCAATAATGCTCAATCTATTTGTTCATTAGCTGGTGAAGTTGCGACATATTATAATGTTCCTAGAGTTGGTTCAAACACAAGATTTCCAGTTACATATAATGTTGGAACAGATGATAATATGATTGAAGCCACTGCTACCGCAGGAGCAACAGTTGAAATTACAAAACCTATTGAAATTATCTATAATCATTTTCCAAATGAATATATTGAAATATATGGAATTAGAAATAATAACACAAGGGTTTATTTTGAAATTCCATATAAAATAAAAGCAAATGATACTGTAAAACTTTATGTAAGTGATGAAAAATCTAGTTACACATATTATATCTTTGGTTCAGGTATAAACGAAATTAGAGGATGTGTACTTTGTAGTAGATATGAGAATTATAATAATAACATGTTCTATTCTCGTAATAAGAGAGTAAATATTACTGGACCACAAAATGAAGTATTAGAAATTGTTTGTAAGCCACATGGAATAGATTATACGAATGGATATGATGATTATTCATATACTTTGGATAATATACCTGATGATTCAGATACAATGAATGTTTTTCATTTATTTGGTGCTTGTTTAAATAGTTATAATGGAAAACACGCATCATCATTTACTGGCACAATTTACAAATGTACTATATCTGATGAAAATGGTATAAAAGTAAATCTTGTTCCTGTTAAAAGAAAGGCTGATGGTGCTATTGGTTTCTATGATACTGTTGGTGATGCTTTCTATTTACCAAATGATAATGGTTCATTAAGTATAGCTGCTGCACCTAAATTAAAAGGTAGAATTATAGTAAGTAATATTACTGATGATACAGATGTTATCGTTACACAAAAAACACAACCATCACCAAGTATGAATATAAATGATAGTATTGATTATTCATATAACATAGAAGGTTGCTCTCTTACTGATTATTGGCATTATATAACAATTAACAATACAACAAATGGTGAACTTACATTTACTAATGCTGTTTATGGCGGAAATTGCTATACTTGCTTACATACTGATAGTATAACAATGCCTTGCTCATATAAAGCAGGTAGAGCTAGTACTGATTTTATTGTTAGTGAAGGTACATTAACTAATAACGGTCTAGTATTGAACAATGTTAAAGATGATAAAAATATTACTGTAATGTTGAACGATTATCATGACCCAAAATCTGATACTAATGATGATTTGAATATCTTCACAAATCCAGATTTTAGCAATTTCAATCAATATAGAGTTGTTAATGGAACTGATTTAATGCTAACAAATTATTCATTTATAAATTCACAAGTTGCTGCTATGAATAACAAACAAATTTTTGAATTTAATATAAATGAACTTGATATATTATCATTTGACCCAAATAATATACCAGGTGAAAAGATAAAGACAAAAATAGTATCAAGTGATACAAATATGAATGAAGTTGTACAAAATGTTACTATTGATGGTAAGTTAATGTATAAGCATACTGTTACTTTAAAAAATCAAATTAAATTGGAAAATGGTAAAGTTTATATGTTTAAGGTTAGAGATAATACTGATACTGGAAAACTTATAGCTTATGCTAAAGATACGGGTTCATATAATTTGGTAAATAGTAATGGTGAATATATAATTGAAGATGATAATTTGTACTTTAAGTGGGATGAACCAAATAAATATATAGTAAAAGGAAACAAAACAATTTATTTTGAACTTAATGGTATTAAGTTGTAGGAGAATTATGGCAAACGCAATTTTTGAAAATCCAGGTAATTCAATAGAAGGTAGAATAGAACGCCTACAAATTATGCGTTCAGATGGGACGATAAGAGAATCTAAGCAAGTAAATATTCATAATACAATAGTAAATACAGGATTAGATAATATTCTTACTGTCGGTGGGTTTGCTGTAGGCTCTAATACAAATGATAAAGCACCAAATATAAATTATGATAATAGTAACGCTTCAAACACATATCCAGTTTTACATTATCATTTAGCACAATGGTTAAGAATGTTGTGGTTTATGAAACTTGGGACAGAATCAAATAATACAATGACCTTGTATGACATGACTGACCTTGTTGAGCCATACGTAAATGCTAATCAAGAAACATTTTCTCAATCACATTATATTCCTACAACAAAAAATTTAGCTATTAGAGGTACAACACATGAATCTATGATAGAAGGAGACATTCATTCTACACATAGAATTACAAGTAATAGTATTAAAATTACAGAAGATAATACAGTTATAACTGAAGTTGGTTTCTTTGTTGGTGTAAATACTAATTGGGAAAATTCCTGGCCAGCACAAGTTTTTACTCCTGGTGATATGTTCTGTAGAATTAATTTAGGTGAACATAAAGTAACACTTAATGCCGGTGAAAGATTAGTTGTTACTTATGCCTTAACTGAATATGCAGGTGCATCTTCACATCAAGCTGTAAATGATATACATTTGGTTGATTCTGAAGGAAATCCTATTAAATTTAAGGATGAAGATGGAGTAGAACACACAATAGGTGCTATTGCTAGAATTTGGATGTGTGATGGTAAAGAAAATCTTACTGCTGACTTGACAATGAATAAATTACCGGGTGATTTTACTTGTATTTATCCGACTGAAGAATGGGGATATGCTATTGGAAGAGCAAGAGGAGTAGATACTTATTATGGTAATGGTTTATATAGTGTTTTCACATCTCCTGCATGGGCAACTTTTAATAGAAATTCTAGTTGTGAAAATGGTAGATTTTATGATGTAAGATGGAGTAATACAGAACGTTTTTGGAATAGTATGTGCAACTTTAGATTGGCTTATAGTATAAATCTTAGAAATGATGGTAATTGTAATTCACTTGATAATTATGGTTTTCCTAGCATAAACACCAGAACATCTATGAGATATGGAAGTATATTTGCGAATAACACATCCCAACAAGCAGATGATTTGTTAAGTACCGGTGGAAGATGTAATAATAATGCTACAGACCCAACACCATACGAAAATTATACAGGTACTAGTATAAGAACTAGTTATGTGGTTCCTACACCAACAGTAAAATCTTATACTAGAAATACATTCTATCGTGACCAGGAATGGGTTATGCCAACATATTTTCCAAGAACTGACGTTTCTAATACAAATTCATTACCAGACCCAAGATTTACTGGTAATATCTATTGGATTAACATTCGTGGAATGTTATATAAAATTGGTTATTTCTTGGAGCAAGGAAATATATCTACATTTGTACCTTGTCCTATAAAGAAAAAGCGTGGTCAAGTATTCCGTTGTACATTTAGAGAACACGTAGGTAGACATATAGCAGGTGCATAATGATAAATGATACTGTAAAATTAGAAGGATATATTGTAGGTATTGGAAAAATCAAATTAGATGGTTCCGAAGAATTTGAATGGCTTGAAAATCCAAAACACAATAGGATTGTTTCTACTGGCTTAGACCATTTATTATGTTATGATGGTAATACTACTGGTTATTTTAATTCTACTACACTTGTACCTACTGAACCTGCTATGTGGGTAGGTAATCTTAATAACCATTATGGTGCTTTATCATTTTGTAAAATTGGTACAGGTAAAAAGGAAACCGAATTTACTGATACTGATTTACAAACTCCAGTTGGTACAATATCAAATACATTAAGAACTGGTGAACCTTTCTGTGGAACTAAAGTTATAAGCGAAGGTAATTATGTATTAAGAGTTTCGCATAATTCTAATCCTGTACCGACACAATGTAAAATATGGGAAGTAGGTCTTTTCGGACAATATGGTGAAGGTGCTAATAAAGTAAATCCTATGTTTGCTAGAATTAAGTTGGATAAAGGTATTGAATTAAATGCTGGTGAACGCTTGATATTTACTTATGACTTGCATATTGTATATGCCGACATTGAACCAGTTGAAGACGAAAACTTTTGTGGATTGATGGATGCTAAAGGTGAACCATTGAAATACAGCAGAAAAATTTATTTCAAGTACACAAAAGCAAATGACTCTAAGTATAGTGATAAATTATTAAGAGATTTGTATATTAACAAGGATGGTGAAGAAAAAGGTTATATAGAAAATACTGATAATAATTATTTCTTTAGATTGCCAGTTTATTATTACAATTCTGTTGGAACTTATGGTGACTATGATTCAACTGGATATTCATTACAAAAACAAGAATTTAATGTAATAGATGCAAGTCTTTCAAAAGCAAGAGCCGAAGCAAAAGCAAATAACTATACCTATGATGTATTAGATTATGAAGGTGTTGGTAATAAAGACAAACACCGTGATATAACAATTTGTATGGGATTGTATAATCCAAATATGGAAGATGCTACTGATTGGTCTGATATACAATTTTTGCGTATAAGAGGAATGAATTACAGATTTGGTTATTATACAATAAATGAAGAAACTGGTAAAAAAGAATGGAATGAACAGTCACTGAGAAAATGGGCAAACCAGACAATGACTTTTACAATTAGAACAAGATATGTTACTGAAGATACTTTAGATATAAATGGGAATGACCCAGATACTGTAGAACCATAAATAATAGACAAATTAAATGTGAGGTGATTATATGATTGAAAAAAGATGTAAAATATGTGGTGAATGGTTTAATAGCAGAAAAATTGCTATGCACTACTGGAACATTCACAAAGAAAAATACAACAAATATAAGGGTGCTGATGAAGAGACTCGTGAAGTCGTTGAAGCTATTACAGACCCAAAAGATATTAATCAAGACGAGTATGTTCTTGAAACAAGTAAAAATGATTACACAGCATTTAACAAAGCGGAGATTGAAAATGAGAAGAAAGCCAATACAGAAACCGAAACCAACGCCGAAACCAAACGAAGAGACTTCGGAGACGAAGAATCCGTAGTGATAAATGAAGTGTTTAGACCATATCATGCTGTTGTAAAGAATGATATTCTTGAAGAAGGTGAAGTTATAAACGAGTGGTGTTAATATGAATGTGAAGATTTTAACCCCTACAGGTTATAGGAGTTTTTTCAAGATACAGAAAAAGCAAGGCGACTGTATCAAAATAACCTTTGATAATTGTGAAGTTAAATGTACAAAAGACCATAGATTTGAATATAATGGTAAGCCTCTGTTCGCCTCAGAAGTTTATGTTGGTATGGTCCTTAATGGACATAAAGTAATTTCCATTGAAGATATTGGTATTCAAACTGTTTATACTCCGGTTGAAGTAGAAAATGGTCACAAATATCTTTCTAATGGCTTTGTTCATTATAACTGTTCATTCCTTGGTTCTACAGCTACTTTGATTGATGGTAAATATATGAACAAGTTATTGGGTGAAGACCCTATTGCTATTGAAGATAACTATCATTTGAACATTTATGAAGATCCTATTCCAGGTTGCTTATATGTAATGGGTGTAGATACCAGTACTGGTGTGGGTAACGATTCTTCTACTATACAAGTGATTAAAATTGCTAATAAAGATAGATATGAACAAGTAGCTGTTTATAAGAATGATAAAATAAAGCCTTATGAATTTGCAAGAGTTGTTGCTATGTTAAGCACTCGTTATAATGAAGCATATATGGTGCTTGAAAATAATGACTGTGGTTCACATACAGCTGAAGAATTGTGGTATAATATAGGCTGTGGTAATATTCTTAATACAGATGGTAAAGGTATTGGAACAAGAGCAACTCCTTCAACAAAGTTAGACGCTTGTATGATGTTGAAGAAAGCTGTTGAAACAGATAAGTTGTATATTAGAGATACTGATACTATTGCACAGCTATCAAGATTTGAAGAAGTCACACCGAACGTGTTTAAAGGTGCTAAAGGTTGTCACGATGACCTTGTGTCTTCATTATATTGGGCAGTATATTGCTTGAACCAGCCACAGATTGATTTGGAAAATGCCACTGTTGCTGTTTCAAATGTACAGAGTGATTATGCTCCACCACCTTGTATGTTTGATGAAAGTACTGATAATACTGATTTCTGGAGAAGCTTCAACTAATGAGTTTTGCAAATTTTATTAAACCACAATTAAATCAGAAAACAGATGACCAGGAATGGTATTTAAAAGCAGTTACGAATGCTTTAAATAATTATATGGCTGAATTGGAAACCAAATTAAGTGTTCCAAGTCAGAATGTAACTGGTACAACTATTGTTCCTGGTACACCACCTGTTCCTACACCTATTGTTGGTCCTATTGCTTATTTTATACCAACAATACAGAGATTTACTTTTACGGAAGTAAAAACAGCTATGTGGTGCGGAGATGGTGAAAAATCTTTTATTAATTTGTTTAATTTGTTTGGTACAAAATTTGCTTTAAACTTTGTAAATTTACAAGCGGCACCTGTATTAGAAGTAGCTGGAATAGTAACAGTACCAACAGCTACATTTGCTCCAATGGCAATACAACTTATTGCTACAGCTAAAGGTATTGGTGCTGCTATGACTCCAGAAACATTTGCTGATTTAGAAAGTCAATTTTTGGCACAAGCAATAGCAACGATACCATCTATACCAGTTCCTTTGGTTGGTTCAGGTATTATTCCTCCAGGTGCTTTTACAGGTATGGCTACTGTTTCATTTGCTACCGCAGCTATGGGGTAAATTATGGAATTATATAATAATTATTGGAAACTTATTAAAGAAGAAATTCCTAGCAAAGGTAAATTTTATAGTCCTAATGCTGTGATTAAAATAAGACCTTTGAATGTTCAGGAAGTAAAATATCTATCTACTCTTAATCCACAGAATGCTACTGATGTTATCAATGAAATTGTAGAGAAATGTACTGTATTTAAGCATTTGGAATTTGAGGATTTACTTCTAGCAGACAGAGAATATTTGGTCTTTTGGCTTCGTGCTAACAGTTTTCAAAAGAATAATGGTTATGAACTTAACTTAATTTGTGATAAATGTGGTGAAAACTATCAGCAAAGTATTCATCTTGCAGAGTTTCCTGTAGAACTTTATGATGATAAAAAGGCTGAAAGAGATATTTTGCTGCCTGATTGTGGATTGAAAGTTAGATTAAAGCATCCAACAATGAAGGATTTATCACGAACAAATGAAGACCCAGTAATAGAAAACTTTATGAGACATTTAGATGTTGGAGCAACAAATGAGCAACTTGAAATGCTTTTGACTCATTTAAGTGCTATGGATTATAACATTTTAAAGAACAATGTAGATGAAATGTTTATAGGCTTTAGTAGAAAAGTTGCTTCAGTATGTCCTAAATGTGGAGATGTAAAGTATTATAATATTGAGTTGACTGACAATGGCTTATTTGGAATAGTAAACATTGGAGATGTTTTAGAAACTATCCTTCGTATATGTAAGTACACGAATTATCAGATACCTGAAAGTGCACCTTGGTGGGAAGTAGAAACTCAACAAGTAATTGTAAACAAGATGATAGAAGAAGAAAAACAAGAAATGGATAGACACGATGGAAAGACTACTATAAATCGTGCAGACTTGGGTAAGTTCTAATACAAACAAAAAAATCACAGAACTGTTATAAGTTGAAATAATTTGTTATATTTGTATTAGAAAACATTTAAGTTTATAGGTGCAATATGTCAAAAAAGAAAGACGATGAAAAGAATTACTATGTGGATAATGCAAGACTTCGTGAAGTAATTATTCAATATAACAGACTTAATTTAGATGATAAGCGGTGAATGGTGTCCTTCATATCTTCAACGCTTAGAAAATAAATTTACAAAGGGTAAAATTAGCGAAGACAAATATAATGCTGCAAGAGAATTTATTGTGAACAAAATCGCAAATATTCAATTAATGCAGAATTCATATGAAGCTATGAGCTTGGAAGAGAAAAGACAATATAGAATTAACTTTGAAAAGCTCAAAAATGAAATGTGCGAATATTTCCTAAAAATTATTAACGGTCGTGTTAATTCATTTAGATTAAGAACTTCATTGAAGAATTATGAAGATGTAAATGATATAATTCAGGACGCTTTTATTACTGTTATGACTTATATCAATCGTTACAATGACGCACAAGCTACTTCTGCTTTTGCTTATGTAACTCAATTAGCAACTAACAGCATTCTTTTCTCACTTAATGAAATTAAAGAACGAGAAGATAAAATGGTTAGTGGTCTTGATTTCTACGAAAATTTGAATACACTAGATGACCCTATGGGCAGTGAAGGTTTGAACAAGTTTATTGAATAAGGAGATTTTAAAATGACTGAAGTAGAAGTAGAAATTTCATTGGGTGAAATAAAAGGTCTTTACGAATATTTCCTTGACTCGTATAGGAAAGAAGGTCTATCAGTAAATTGGAGTATTTTTGTTTATAAGTCATTACAGATATTATCTGGTCCGTATGAACAAGTTCATAAAGGAGAATATAATGAGAATAATGACCCTATGTATCACGAATACGGACAAAAAATGAATAATTTAATTAGACAGTATGTAGACCGTGATGAACAAGGTAATCCGATTATTGAAAATGGTGAGCCACGAATTACTGAAATGATAGTTGAATTTCAAAAGGAACAAAAGAAACTTGATGAAGAATATAAAGAATTAGTTGAAAAACTTGAACATAAAAACGAAATGAACAATAAATTCTTATCCCAAAAGGTAAAAATTAAAATGTTCAAAGCAGATAAATCTGAAATACCTGATAGAGTTCCACCAATTATTGTTTGCTCGGTATTGAAAGACTTGCAGTAATAATGAAAAGTGTCAAAATCTGACAATAAATGACCCTCAAAAAGGGTCATTTTTCTTTTTGTAAACGAAATTTTACATATTTTTTATAAAAAACCATTGACAAACTTAGTTTTTATTTCTATATTATAACCGTAACAATGAGAAACAACCTTCAACCAAAGGATTAACTATGAATAATACTTCTCTCCTTTCCCTCATCAATGCAAAAACTCCGAAGTCCACCATCGTTTCCTTCACTTATGAACAGGCTGCCGACAAGTTCCTGAACAAGAGTTACAAGGAAGCCTTTGGCGATAACGCTGTTATCACTCGTGTTCAAACTGGTCAGGGTCTCCTTGGTCTGAGTGTTTCTTACAAGAAGGTCACCGAAAACCACATCAAGAAGGAAGGTGGTGAAGTTCCTGAATGGGAACCGAAGGCTATGAGTGGTTTCCACTGGTTCCCTGGTTACGAAAACCTCATTATGGAATCCAACAAGGAACCGGGTCGCCTCGCTCTCCGCATTTATGGCTGGAAGTCTTCCAAGGTTGAATATTTCCTGAATGGTGCGCCGATTAGCGAAGAACTTCTTGCTCCGTATCTCAAGGT
>Ga0247611_10003855_pt1 | contig 21625 bp, 11 predicted proteins | sample 177DNAGHGhighgp2_FD_192422 | JGI IMG/M metagenome (GOLD analysis project Ga0247611, IMG submission 192422) | Sheep rumen microbial communities from Palmerston North, Manawatu-Wanganui, New Zealand - 1770 DNA GHGhigh gp2 | ecosystem: Host-associated > Mammals > Digestive system > Stomach > Rumen... | reverse complement strand
CATCTCCCAAGCACATAGTGAAGGGCTTTTGTGAGGTCGTTGTCGTCCTGCTCCGCCACGCGGACGACTTCTCCGCCGAAGCGCTTGAGGTCGGCTTTCGGGACTGAGTCCATGTCGCCGACGACTGCGGCCACATTGAGTCCGTGTTTGAGGGCATCGTGAAGGGCGCCGTCGCAGCAGACCACAGGATAATCGGCCGCGGTGAGCAACAGACGCGGATATACTCTTCGGGGATAATCGCCGGCGGCGAGAATATAAACATTCATTGTACTAATATACGAAGTTTTTCTATCTTTGCGTATGCTCAAAAGAACCAGAATCATTCTTGCGGCGCTGTTCATCGTCGGAATAACGCTGCTCTTCACGGGAATCGGCACAAACTGGTGGGGCTGGATGGCAAAACTTCAGTTCCTCCCGGCGGTTATGGGTCTAAACCTCGCCGTGGTCGCCGGCATTCTCGCCGTGACCCTGCTTGTGGGAAGATGTTACTGCGCGGTAATCTGTCCGCTCGGAATCTTCCAGGATGTAATAATCTGGCTTCGCCGCAGGTTTAAACCGGTCAAGCGTTTTACCTACTCGAAAGAACGCAAGTGGCTTCGCTACGGAGTCCTTGCTCTTATCATAATATGCATAGCAGCCGGAATCCAGGGCGTAGTTTTGCTTGTAGCGCCGTATAGCGCCTACGGCAGGATGGTGGCCCTGGCCGCCGGCAAGTCGCTGGCATGGCCGCTGATCGTGGTCGCGGGAGTGACGTTCGTGGGCCTGGTCGTGCTTGCATGGACAAGCGGCCGCGCATGGTGTTCGAACATCTGCCCCGTCGGAACCCTGCTCGGATCGGTCAGCCGCTATTCGATGCTGCGTATCGCGATCGATAAGGATAAGTGCATCGGCTGCCGGAAATGTGAGTGCACCTGCCGCGCCGCCTGCATCGACATCCAGGGCGGGAAGGTGATCGACAGCTCGCGCTGCGTAGACTGCTTCGACTGCATCGGAGTCTGCAACGAAGGCGGAATCGGGCTGAAGTTCGCATGGGGGAAGAAACCCCGGCTCGAGGCCGAAAAGCCTGAGGGACGCCGTGAGTTCATCGCTCAAGCGACAATGCTCGCCGGCGGAGTGGCCCTTACCGGGCTCGAGGCGAAGGCTCAGCTCCACGGCGGGCTGGGTACCGTCATCCCGAAGGAAAACCCGGAGCGCAAGGTGCCGCTGGTCCCGCCCGGGGCCGTGAGCGTGAAACGCTTCTACGAGCGTTGTACGGGCTGCCAGCTCTGCGTGTCGAACTGCCCCAACGGCGTCCTGAAGACCTCAACCGACCTGGAACATCTGCTCCAGCCCACGATGAGCTATGCCGACGGCTACTGCCGCCCCGAGTGTAATACCTGCTCGACCGTGTGCCCCGCCGGCGCTATCGAGCCGCTCGCGAAGGGCGAGAAGCTTACGCTCAGCTGGGGCGTGGCCCACGTCTACCATCGCGACTGCCTCCAGCGCCAGGGCATCGACTGCGGAAACTGCGTCCGCCACTGCCCGGTGGGCGCGATAAGGATGGTGACCAACCGCGCCGGTCGGCAGGTCCCCGTCGTCAACGAAGAATTGTGCATCGGATGCGGAGCGTGTGAGAACCTCTGCCCCGTGCGCCCGATAAGCGCGGTAAGGGTAAACGGCCGCGAGCAACACGTCAGACACAATGGATAGAAGAGACTTCCTCAAGATATCGGGCGCTGCCGCGGCTTCTGCCGGTCTGGCTGCCTGCGCCCCCAAGACCTCTACCGTCGCCTCGGAGTCGAAGCAGTCGCTCGGTCCGGACCACATGGAGCAGCATTTCCCCGGGATCGGCCTTCTGGGCTTCGGCTGCATGCGCTGGCCTTCCTCGGAAGACGGCGTCATCGACCAGCAGGCCGTCAACGAAATGGTCGACTACGCCCTTGCCCATGGTGTCAACTACTACGATTCGGCGCCGGTCTACCTCCGCGGCCAGAGCGAACGCGCTACTGCCATCGCCCTCTTGCGCCACCCCCGCGAGAGCTATATGATCGCGACTAAATGTTCGAACTTCCGCGGGCCTTGGTCTTTCGAGCAGGGAAGGGACCTGTATCTCAAGTCGTTCGAGAACTTCGAGACCGACTACATAGACTACTACCTTCTCCACTCCCTCAGCGGCTACGCATCGTTCAAGATGCGCTTCGAGGATACGGGGCTGATCGATTATTTCGTCCGGGAGCGCGAGGCGGGCCGCATCCGCCATCTCGGATTCTCGTTCCACGGCCCCGCCGAGGGCTTCGACGAGATGATGGCCCTCCACGACAAATATCACTGGGATTTCGTCCAGATTCAGATGAACTACAGCGACTGGACCCACGCCAAGCGCGACGTCAACGCAATCCATATGTATGAGAAACTTACCGAGCTTGGTATCCCCATCGTCCTCATGGAGCCCCTGCTCGGAGGACGTCTTGCTACCCAGCCTGCAGCTATCACCGATATGTTGAAGGCCGAGCGCCCCGATAAGTCGGTGGCTTCGTGGGCCTTCCGCTTCGTAGGAAGCTTCCCTCAGATCATGTGTGTCCTCAGCGGTATGACCCGGATGGAACACCTGAAGGACAACCTGGAAACCTATCTGGATTTCGAGCCGCTTTCCGAGGAGGAGTTCCGCCTGCTGGACGAAGTCGCAGTCAGGATGAACGAATATCCTCAGGTAGAGTGTAACGACTGTAAGTACTGCCTGCCCTGTCCTTACGGCATCGATATTCCCGGCGTGTTCAAGTTCTACAACGACAACATCAAGGCCGGGACCTATGTCGTCAGCTCAGAACAGAAACACTACGCAAGAGTTCGCAAGAAATACCTTCTGGAATACAACAAGGCCGTCCCGACTGTCCGTCAGGCCGACCATTGTATCGGTTGCAAGCAATGTCTGGAGACTTGTCCCCAGCAGCTCAATATCCCGGAAGAGCTCCGCAAAATCGATAACTATATCGAGAAGCTGAAGCAGGAAAAATTCTAGAACGAGTAGCTCAACCCCGCAAGCAGGCTCCCGCCAAGGGTCTCAGAGGCGAGAAGGTAAGCCAGGTCAAGACTGACTCCGGCGAACTTCACGCCAAGGCCGACTGAGGCGAAGGAGGGTAGCGGAGCATCGGCGGTGCCGAAGTGGTATCCCGCCCTTACGAATGCTAGATCCGTATAGGAGAATTGTGCTCCGAGAGAGGCTCCGAAGCCTCCGGTAAGGTAGTATTCTGCCTTAAGGCAGGGCTTTACCGCGAATGATTCCCCAATCCCTAAGTCATAAGCTCCGGAAATCACGGCAGATGCGGGAAGCGAGTAAGTACGCCCGGACTGCGATTTCACACTTCCTCCCAGCGAGTTAACCCCTACAGCTACGAACAGCCCTTCCGCCTTGTAGGCGGCCTGAGCGTCGAAACATATAGCGGAAGTACTGAAGTCTTCAGTAAGATTCTGACTCGCAAAATGGAAACCTGCTCCCAGAGAAATACTCTCTCCGATTACATAGCCGACTCCTGCTGAAATCATCATTTCCTTAGGGGTGAAGGTTCCGACCTTCGCTCCTACCGGAGTAAGGATGTCGTATGGTTCACCGTTCTGGGAAATAAACGAAGCGGAGATCAGCAGATTGCTTGCGACCTTGAAAGAAACGCCGGCATTGATGGAAGTACTCTTCTGGAAAGAAGGAGAATAAATCTGGTAACCGACCCCGGCCGCAAATTTTGCCGAGTCTAAAGCAGAAGTAGCTATCCCCTCGATGGAAGCATAGGGATTTATTCCAGTTGTAGTAAGGGCTCCGCCAGTAGCGAGGGATACCGGGTTACGGCCAGTCAGGACGAAAGGCATCGCGGGAGAACCTTCACCAGCGGCAGGAATAATTGAGATGAGCGAAACAAGCGCTGCAATAACTAATATCTTTTTCATCCTTACTACTGTTTAATGATGGTTCTGGAGGAAGTCTGTCCCTCGTATTCTACATAAAGAGTATAGCGACCAGGAGCCACATCGCCCATATCGATTGATGCCGGCTCGAACGCGCTGCATTCGATAGTCTTGTCGATAACCGCATTCCCCGACGGGGAAACAAGCCTGATTCTGGCTGGGGCCATAGTAAGGCCGGTAGCCACCGAAAGAATGTCTACGACGGGATTAGGATAGGCGCTGACCACCTCTCCCTCGTCCCTTACAAGAACATTGAAGCTGGCTTTTACCGACTCGTTTCGCGAATCGGAAGCTTTTATGGAAATCGTAGTTGTACCCGACTCCGCTACAGCCTTCACTGTCACCTTTTCTCCCGAGGTACTGACCTCGACCACCTTGAAAGAGCCGGAAGTCTCAGTCTTCAAGCTCAGAGTCTCTCCGTCTTCATCATAGAAGTATTCACTCATTTTCAGGGTAACTGACTTACCCTTTCCGGGAATGATGATGTCTTCTATTTCTTTCTTGAGAACCGGTGCGCTGTTGGGCTTGACGGTATAGGTGATCTCATATTCCGTAGTAAGTCCGAATCCGTCGTCGGCCACGAATCTTGCGGTGTAAGTGTCCGACTTGGAGACTGTTCCGTCTACATAAAGTTCGTAATCGAAATCGGAAATCTTTACCAATTCTTCTCCGTCTCCTCCCGGAATATAGCTAAGTTCGATAGAATGACCGTCTGGATCAGAGACGTGGAAGGGGAAACTGATCCTGGTCCACGAAGGAACAATGTAATCACCCTTATAGTTGGATGAGAACTCGGGGGCGTGATTACTTCCGGTAGTGATCTGTACTGCGGCAGACTTTGCGGAAGCTACTCCCTTGGCATTGACCGACTCAACCGCAACATAGTAATTGGTATCGAAGTCAAGTCCTTTCAGGCTGAGCGGGAGGGACTCTCCTGCGCTCTTGCCTTGATTACGGAAGAACTCAGTCTTCGCCGCCGACCAGTCTCCGGGAACTTTAGACGCCAACACATTGAAGCCATAGACATTCATCGTCTCGACCGAGCAAGCGGGAACCGTTATAGACAGGTTCAGGGTGTTTGAAATGACGTCAGTCTCGAAATCAGTCACGACGGGCACTGCTGCATCCAGGTCATATTCAACCGCGGCAAGCGCATCCACGAGCGGTCCGATGGCAAACGAGGCGTCCAGGTCTTTGTTGTTCGCCCCACCTATAAGTTTGGCAATCAGATCCTCGCGGGTGAAGCCAGGGCCGCCACAAGCCGCGACTACGAGAGCCGCCACTCCGGCAACATGGGGACAAGCCATGGATGTTCCGGAATATTTTGCGTAGGAATTACCTGTAACGGTGCTGAGGATATTGTTCGCCTCTCCACCGGGTGCGGCTATGTCTACCCAGTCTCCATAGTTTGAGAAGCTAGAGCGCACGCCCATCTGCGAGATAGAGCCGACCGCGATAGCTCCCCCGTAACAAGCCGGAGCAGCGTATTGCGAGGTCTCATTACCGGCAGCGAACAACACTAGACCACCTTTCATCAGGCCTGTCTGATTCCCGTCCGCATCGCAGCCTGCGTATGTGTTGAAATAGTCGATAGCATCTTTCAAAGGGTGTGCGTAGTAACCGACATTCGGCCTTACGAAATACTCATATCCTTTCTTGGCCGCTTCAGAATCGAACTTTCCGTCTTTGTCTGCATAGTCCAGCCCCCAGCTGTTGTTGCAGATAATCGCACCGTGGTCTGCCGCCCATTTGATTGCAGCGGCATCGTCCCCCTGGAGAGTCTTTCCGCTTTGTTCGTGCATTATCTGGCAGGACATGATTCTGGCGCCTCCTTTACCATTGGCACTGTCGCCGCCAGCGATGCCGCATACTCCAAGATTGTTGTTGTTTACGGCAGCTATCGTACCGGCAACATGGGTTCCATGGCCGTCAGGATAGATGGTGTAGCCAGCGCTACCATAGAGGAAACATTTGCTGCCATCAGAACCGGGCTGAATTGCGTTTGCAAGCAGGTCGGAGTGTTCCAGTTCCACTCCTGAATCAACAACGGCAACAATTACCCTTGAATCTCCGGTAGTATATTTTTCCCATACAGGAACGACATTGATATCTGCCCATTCAAGGGTAGTATTCTCATAGTGCCACTGCTGGGAAGCCATAGGGTCGTCGAACGGAATCGCGGCTGTCTTTTTCGCGACAACGGGGGCGATGGACGATACTCCCGATACTGCCATCAAATTCCTTGATGCAGTAGCAAGGTCTACCGACTCATCAAAACTCACTTTATACCAGAGATGCAGGCCGGCTTTGCGCGTCCTGTCTTCGAATTCTCCTGCGAAGGGGAACACCCTCTCGAAGGATTTGGCTCCGATCTCGTCGAAAGACATATTAAGGTCCATCGACCTGGTATAAAGTTTACCCTTGGAAGCAGTTGGCTCCACCTCCAAGGCGAGTTTGCCAGCAAGTTTTCATAGAGTTCTCCTCTCAAAGCACCTGCCTCAGTAATGACTTCAGATTGCTCCACTACAGGCTTTACAACTGCAATTTCATCTTTATTGCAGGCGACAAAAAGCAGGATGGAAGAAAGGAGTATCAGCCGTTTTCTGTTCATAATAAGTAGAGTGTAAAGAAAGGTCGGCCTTCAGGGGCCGGCCTTTCCATAATATTAAGCGTAATTACTGTTAAAGAGCTTGGTAAAGGGTAGTGTAGTAGATTTCATACCAACCGCCTGCGGCAGTACTGTACATACCCCATGCCTGAACGGTCATCTCTGTCATATCCTTGTTGAAGGTGATCTTGTATGAATCAGTGTTCTCTACATCGTCTCCCTCTTCGTTCTCAATGAACGGAACAGCAATGAAGCCATAGTAATCGATCAGTCCATCCACCGGAGAATCGAAGAAGAACGTTCCTTCAGTCGCATCGACATCGAAGTTAACGGTGGGGTTCTCTACATCGTCGATATCAGCGATACCGATTGTGTAGGTAGAGCGCTTCTTCGACAAATTGTAAGGCTCGAAATCATCAAACCTGACCTCGTGGGTGGTAGGATTGTAGCTTACCTTGATTGTTGAGTCGTACTCATCGTTCCAATAGTCAGCGAGGTGTGCGTAGTAGGACTTGGTTCCTTCTCCAGTGATAGGGAGCTTCTTGTACCACTCGATATCAGGGATATCGAGAACAAGGACCTCAGAAAGCGAAGTACCGGCGAGCGTCGAAGCGGCGGCTACGATGTAATTCCTCTTTCCGGTAATAACGGAGACGGTGTCAATGGTGAAAGTACCATCAGCAGTGACGCCCTCAACGGGGAAGAACTTTGTAGTCTTCAGAGTTGAATCTGTAGTAGTCAAGAATCCGACGGAAAGTGAATCACAGTCTGCCGAAACGCCCGAAATGGTCAGGGAGACGCTTGCAATACCCTTGACATTGTCGAAGGTATAGTTGTCAACGTCGATGGAAACCGTAGGGGTAGAAGCTTTGAAAGGAGTGAAACCTTTCTCGACTTCCGCCTTGCTGGGAGCCTCCTTGTTACAAGCAAGAAGAGCAACCGAAGCGGCGGCGATCAAAGCAACAGTTTTAAATATTTTTTTCATATTCTTTCGTCTTTAATGAATTACTCACCACCTTCTTCTCCACCTTGTGAAGGAGTCTTGAACTCCTCAGGTCCGGTGATCCATTCGTTCTTCTCTTCCTCGGTGATATAGACATTGTTCTGAATCTCCCTCTGAGGGATCTGGAAGTTCCAGCTCTTAGCGTGGGCAGGGAAAGCATACTGTGCCTGAGCTGAGTGGTTGGTTCCTGTGTAAGTTCTGTCGACACCCTTGGCAAGACGGCGCAGGTCGAAGTACTCGAAACCTTCGCCCCAGAGCTCTATACGGCGCTGGAGAAGAACTTCCTGAAGGTCCGCGGTCTTAGACCAAGCCGGATCACGTTTCTCCATAAGGGTAGCGAGGGTAGTACTTGTTCCGTCCTTGCGGGCTTCTGCTTCAGCGATGATAAGGTACATCTCAGCTGCGCGCATAAAGGTGTAGTCCTGGAGATAGTTGGCATCTCCGCCGAACTTACGTGCTGCGTAAGGGAGCTTACCTCCGGCATAAGGAGCGCTTGAGTCTCCGTCAGGTCCGTTGAACAGGGACTTGCGGTAGTCGGAAACAGGAATCTGGTTGTACAGGCTGGCGTCAATGCAACGTACGCTCTGTCCAATTCCGCCGTAACCGTAGTTGTCGTTGCTCATATGAGAGAAGAACGAAGCGTAGGTAGTCTGGGTCTCAGAGGTGTGGTTGAAGCCCCACATAACCTCAGGATCTTCAATCTCCTTGAAGCCTGCGTGGAGGCGGGCGTTGTCCATCAGGGTATAGCCTTCAAGAGCAGCGGTAGCTGCGGTGATAGCCTTGTCCCACTGCTGGCTGAGAAGGTAGTACCTTGCTGCGATACCCTGAGCGACGTTGTAATCAACCTCATTCTTTGTGAGGCGGGGTGCACCGTCGAGCAGAGGAAGTGCGAGATCAATATTCCTCTCGATCTCTACGCAGAGATCTTCAATCTTGTTACGTCCACTCTTTGCAGCGACCTCTTCGTTAGTCTTTGCGTCGCGGACTGCATAGATGATAGGAACAGCCGGAGCTTCCTTGTTGAAAGTAGCATTGGGATAATCGCCAAGTGCAACATCCTGGAAGAGCTGAATAAGATAATAGTAGCTGAAAGCCCTCAGGGCATAAGCCTGTCCAAGATAGCTGCGGAGAACAGGATTGGTAGGATCTTCCTCTCCGAAGAAGTCGATGACTTCATTGGTATTCTTAATCAGGGTAAAGTAGAAGTTCCACAGCTGGTAAGGGCGACTCCAATCCCATTGACCGTAGTCGTGGTTAATATCATAAGTTCCCCAGTTCCAAGAACCATTGACGGCGATATCCTGTCCCATAAGGTCAGTGATGGCGCCAATGGCGAGGTGGCCGTAGTCGTCGTGGACAGTGCCTGTACTGGCCTGGGTGTTGTACTGGACCATCCAGGCATAGAATCCGTTCACATAAGCGGCAAGGAATTCCGGATCGGCCTCGACGATTTCTGCGGCATCACTACCGGACAGTCGGGACGAAGAACGGACATCAAAGTTCTCCTCGGAGCACGAATACACCGAAAGGGCAAAAAGAACTGCGGAGAATAAAGCAATGTATTTTTTCATGATCGTATCTCCTTTAATTAAAATGAAACAGAAACACCGCAGGAAATGGTGCGGAGTGCGGAATAGGTATTTCCGTTACCTCCGGTGAAGGACTTACGTACATCCATACCCTTACGTGCTGAGAGATACCATACGTTGTCACCAGTGAGATAGAGTCTGACTGAGCTGATCGGGAGATTGTTCACGAGTTTCTCAGGGAGAGTATATCCCAGGGTAACGTTACGAAGGCTTATGTAAGAAGATTTGATGAGGAACCTTGTTGAGGTTTCATTAGCAGTCTGCTCAGACATCTGGACGCGAGGAATATCGCTTCCGGTATTCTGAGGAGTCCACCTGTTGAAGATGTCTTTGTGCCAGTTGTTACCGGCGCGGCCTGCAGTCATGAGGGTCTGATATACGGAATCGAGGGTGTAACCGCCAAGCTGATAAGCGAAGTTGGCGCTGAAATCGAAGCCGTAGAACCTGAGCTGAGTGTTGAAACCGCCATAGAGGTCAGGAATAGGGGTCTTGCCAGTCTTGACGCGGGTTGCTTCTCCGGTAGAGGTGACGGTCTTTTCAAGCTTGCCGGTGGAGAGGCCTGTATCGGGATCTGTCTCATACTTATTGTAGAGAGCATGTCCGTTCTGAGGATCAACGCCTGCGTACTCAAACAGATAGTAGTTGTACAGAGGCTGACCCACCTCGCGCCAAGAGTTGCCAACCTGCTTTCCGTACTCGGGATAATCCGAAGGGATGCGGGTTACCATATTCTTGTAGTGAGTTCCATTGAGGCCGACCGTCCAAACGATATTGTGTGTCTTGACAAGAGTTGCACCGAGTTCAAACTCAATACCCTTGTTCATCATGTCCATATCGTTGACAAGCTGGCTTGCAGGGGTTCCCTGGGAAGGAGGAAGAGGACGGCTGTAGATCATGTCCTTAGTCTCCTTGACGAAGTACTCAACATTGAAGTTTACCCTGCTGAAGAGAGAGCCTTCAATACCGACATTGAAGTTGTCGGACTTCTCCCAAGTAACCTCAGGAGCAGCACGGAATGTCTGAATGAGGGAAGCCTCACCGTCGACGCGGTCGATACGATAGAGGTTCTCGAATACGCGGGTGTAACCGATGTTATCATTACCCTGGGTACCGAAGCTGCCTTTGACGCGGAGAGCGTCGATTGCGCCGAGATCCCTGAGGAATGACTCCTGCTTGATGTTCCAAGCTGCACCTACGCTCCAGAAGGAACCCCAGCGATTCTCTTTCGAGAAGCGGGAAGAACCGTCACGACGATAAGATGCGGAAAGGATATACTTGTTTGCGTAGCTGTACTCGACGCGGCTGAAGAAGCCCTCGAGGAAGTACTCGCTGGTTGAAGAAGTAAGATCCTGATAGTTGATAGCATTTGCAAAGTCGGGCTCGCTGGCGTTCACGAACTTAGTCATGTGGCCGTAGAGATAGTAGCTCTGGTCCCTCTTTGTTTCGTGACCGATGAGGAGGTTGATGTCGTGGTTGCCAAATGAAGGAGTCCAGTTAATGAGCTGGTTGGCGTTGACGGCAGTATAACGGTCTGTCTCCTGATAGCCACGGCCTTCTACCTTAAGGGCGTCACCGCCGTTGGGGGTATAGAAGGTGTTGCTCTTAGTATTGAACACGTCATAAGCTACGTTAGCGGTAACGACAAGGTCCTTCATGAGTTTGAGGTTTACATAACCTCTGGAGGAAAGGTTGTCGGTAATATCGCTGTTGATAGAGTCGATAGCCTGACCATAAGGGTTGGCTGTTGCACCATAGGCACGACCTGTATCACCCCAGTCGAACAGTTTGTTTCCCTTAGGACCATACTGAAGAACTCCGTCTGCATCATAAAGATAGATAGGATAGATAGGAGCGATTTGCTGAGCGAACATGAAGAAGTTACTGTAGTTGTTACCCTCGTCGTCAACATACTTGGTCTGGTTTGTATTCGCATAGGAAAGGTTGAGACCTGCCTGGATGAAATCGTTTACGTTGTGATCAACTTTGGCGCGGAAACCAACACGCTGGAAACCGGAGTTGACAACATAACCCTCATCATTCAGGTAAGATGCGGATACATAGCCCTGAGTCTTATCGGAACCTCCTGAAACTGCGACATTGTATTCCTGACGGATACCGTTGCGGAAAAGGTCTTTGTTCCAGTTGTCGGTCCACTTAAGCTGGTTAGCGTTTGCATTAAGCTTACCGGTTGTAGGATCAACGATCTCAGTATCCCCTACACCTTTATAAATGTTGTAAGGTCCAAGATAATCGGCAAGCATAGACTGCGAAGCGTTGATTCCAGCCTGAGCGAGATCAAGACCGGTAGCATAGTAGTTGGTGTTGCGGATAGCTTCCCAAGCCATCTCGTAGAACTCACCGGGATCAGTAATAGTCTCGTAAGCAGGAACGGCACGGGAGTTGACACCTACTCTTGCATCGAAATTGACAGACACCTTACCGGCAGAACCGCGCTTGGTTGTAATGATGATAACACCATTGGAACCACGGGCACCGTAAAGGGAGTTTGCCGCAGCGTCCTTAAGGACGGTGATGGACTCGATATCCTGAGAAGGAATCGAATTAAGACCACCCTCGTACGGAACGCCGTCTACCACGATAAGCGGAGAGGTCGATGCTGATACAGAACCGAAACCACGGATCTGGATGCTTGCGCCAGCACCAGGAGTACCGGAAGAGCTGGCGGTCTGGAGACCTGCTACAGCACCTTCAAGGGCCTTGCTGATGTTTGAAGTCTGCATCTTCTTGATCGTCTCGGTTCCGAGCTGGGTTGCGGATCCCGTGAAGGAAGACTTCTTGGTGGTACCGTAAGCCACAACGATCGTTTCTTCGAGCTGCTGAGCATCAGATTCGAGGGCGACATTCACCACTGACCTGCCTGCTACGGCAACTTCGACAGACACAAAGCCCAGGCAAGAGACCTCGAGAACTCCGTCCTTAGGTACGGAAATCGAGAAGTTGCCCAATGCATCTGACAATGCATAGTTGGTAGCGCTGCCGACAAGCTGGATGGTTGCGCCGGGAACGGCCTCACCAGTCGCAGCGTCAGTGACGGTACCGGATACGCGCACATTCTGCTGTGCAAACGCAACGGTAGCAATCATAAGCGCTACAAGGGTCGTGAAAAAAAGCTTTACTTTTTTCATAAGCGTTAAACTTTGTTAAACAATAAATAATACACTATACTTTAATAGTTTCTTGTCTTTAGGTTATACTCTGGCCCCGAAAGGGCACTAAAAAAACGAGTAAATCGAGCACAAGGTAGGAAGAAAAATCCAAACCGCAAAATTTTATAAGGGCTCTCAATATTGAATATCTTGCCGTCTGAACGGCTTTTTGCATATTATTTACGTTCTATTGCGGGTAAAGTGCTTTCATTTTGTTACTTTATACGGCAAAATGCTTAAAAACTGATACCGTAACAATTATTAAAAATTTTCATAAACCATTCTTTTTCATTCTAAACCCGATTTCACTATATTTGTGACCATATGAAACATGTCGGTAGGTTTATTGCGCTCGTTGTAGTAGCCCTCTCCCTATCTTCCTGCTTCCTCGACAAAAACGAGGGCAGTGCGGAAGAGCGGAATCATTATACTCTTAAATACGTCAATCAATTCGCGTTCAATGTGATGAACGTGTACTATCTCTGGATTGACGAGATTAGAGAAAACCTTAAGGGATGGATGAGCGATGACGATCCTAAAGCAAAGGTCCTGGAAGTACGTTACAAAGACTCTGCAGGAAAAGACATCGACAAATGGACTCAGGTAACAGACGACTATGAGTCTTTCGTCCGCTCCATCGAGGGCGTAAGTACAACCTACGGCTACGAATTTACCCTTTTCTACACCAGCGCGGCTAAGGAATTTATCTCTGTTGCCGTTACTTTTGTCTATGCAGACAGTCCCGCTGAAAAAGCAGGGCTTAAGCGCGGCGACATAATTCTTAAAGCCGATGGAGAGCCTATCCCTACAGACAAATACAAGGAAATCATCAACGGCAAGCTCATCAACAGCTCCCATTGCCGCCTTAGCCTCTCAGACGGCCGCTCGGTAGAGATGGATGCGGTAGAGATGTACTGCAATCCGGTCCACATCGCCAAAGTCTTCGACTGCGGCGCCAAGAAAGTCGGATACCTCCACTTCACCGCCTTTACTCTCGAAGCCTGTCTGGATCTTATAAAAGTATGTAACGAATTCAAGGCCCAGGGCATCAGCGAGCTCATTCTCGACATGCGGTACAACGGCGGCGGTTATGTAGAGACCGAAGAGGTTCTGGCCAGCATGCTCGCCCCTGCGGCAAAGGTAGCCTCCGGAGACGTCTTCATGACGGAGGTCTACAACGATATCCTGACCGAGGCCTGGGGAGAGTCGGAGACCATCACACACTTCCGCAACAGATTCAAAATCGGCGGAAAGACTATCGACACCTCCGAGTCGAATATCGGCATCAACAAGATCTACGCTATCATGACTGGAGGCAGCGCCTCTGCCAGCGAAGCCATCATCTGCGGCCTCAAGCCTTTTGTAGACATTACAATCGTTGGACAGCAGTCGTACGGAAAATACTGCTCCGGCATCATCATCGAAGGTGCAGGCTGGTATGAGACCTTTAAGGACGACCTTACCGTCCGCGAATATAAAAACGGCGTCAAGTATGCCGCCAACTGGGGCCTCTACGTGATGATCGGCCGCTACGCAGACCGCGACGGCAATACCGGCTGCATGCCCATCGGCTTCGCCCCCGACGTAGAGGTTGCCGACGCCCCTCTGGACGGCTACCAGCTCGGCGACCCTAACGAAACCATGCTCAAGGCTGCCCTCACCCTTGCCGGCTACCCGTACGAGCCCGAACTGAAGTCGGTAAAAAAGAAACCGGCCCCTGCGATCGAGGGACCGGCCTATCCGAAGCGTGAATCTTTCGGTGTTTTCTTACACCAGAAGACTATTTAAGTTTCTTGTAACCATAAGCTGCGGTATCTCCAAGCTCCTGCTCGATCTTCATCAGGCGGTTGTACTTGCAGATACGGTCTGTACGGCTGAGCGAACCGGTCTTGATCTGGCCGCTGTTCGTAGCGACTGCGATGTCGGCGATGGTAGTATCCTCGGTCTCGCCTGAACGGTGGCTGGTAACGGTTGTGTAACCGTGGCGGTGAGCCATCTCGATAGCGTCCAGAGTCTCGGTAAGAGAGCCAATCTGGTTTACCTTGATAAGGATAGAGTTACCTGCTCCCATCTCGATACCCTTCTGGAGGTACTTGACGTTGGTGACGAAGAGGTCGTCTCCGACGAGCTGGCAGCGGCTGCCGATAGCCTTGGTGAGCTTAACCCAACCTTCCCAGTCTTCCTCGCTGAGGCCGTCCTCGATAGAGTCGATAGGATACTTGGTGATGAGCTTCTCGAGGTACTTGATCTGCTGATCGGTAGAGAGTTTCTTTCCCTTAGGATCCTTCTTCTTGCCGTCCTTGAGCTGCTTGTAGTCATAGTAGAACTTGCCGTCCTCGCCCTTGAAGCAGAACTCGGAAGCAGCGCAGTCCATTGCGATAGTGATGTCCTTACCGGGCTCGAGACCTGCGGCCTTGATTGCGAGGATGATGCAATCGAGTGCGTCGTCGATACCCTTGAGAGCAGGAGCGAAACCGCCTTCGTCACCGACTGCGGTAGAGCATCCGCGGTCCTTGAGGACCTTCTTGAGAGCGTGGAAAACTTCTGCGCCCATGCGAACTGCCTCAGCCTCGTTGGGAGCGCCGACAGGACGGATCATGAACTCCTGGAATGCGATAGGGGCATCTGAATGTGCTCCACCGTTGATGATGTTCATCATAGGGACGGGGAGAACATAGGTATTGGTTCCGCCGATGTAACGGTAGAGAGGAAGATCGAGATAAGCTGCTGCTGCATGGGCAACTGCGAGGCTGACGCCGAGGATGGCGTTTGCACCGAGCTTGCTCTTGGTAGGAGTTCCGTCGAGCTCGATCATGGTCTTGTCGATAGCCCTCTGCTCGAGAGCGGACATTCCGAGGATTGCGGGGGCGATGACGTCGTTGACGTTGGCAACTGCCTTAAGAACGCCCTTGCCGAGGTAGCGCTTCTTGTCGCCGTCGCGAAGCTCGAGAGCTTCGTTCTCACCGGTGCTGGCTCCTGAAGGAACAGCTGCTACACCCTTAATACCAGACTCGAGGACAACCTCGACTTCCACTGTAGGGTTACCTCTTGAGTCGAGGATTTCCCTTCCTGTTACTTGTACGATTCTCATTTTTAGATAAAAATTATGATAAAATTGTTATGATTTTCTCATTTTTGGCCCAAAAGCCACGCAAATTTAACAATTTTCCGGACAAATTAGCGTGATTTTGTAATGATTTCGATGCCCGCTGCGTCATTTGCTCTGTAATGCGGCGCATAAAGCGATTCTATTTCCGGAATGCCGGAGTGGAAAACACCACTCTGGGTTACGTAGAAGGTCTCTTCGAGCTTTGTCTTCTCCTCGGGATAGGACTCGAACCAGTATTCGGTCTTGTCGATGCGGACGCTTCGGTACGCATTCCAGCCGAAGTAGCCGGACAGCTGGTTCTGAGGAGTAAGGCAAGCGGGACGAGGGACTGAGATGTGGATAAAACTGCGGTTCTCCTCGTTCCATATCGAACATACCGAGACTACCTTGTCGCCAACATTGATTACATCACCCTCAGAAAGGAGCGCTCGCGAACCGTCCGGGGCGAGGCGGAACCACTCTCGCGAGATGGCCAGGCCGTTTCCGGCGGCCTTGATCTGGGCGAAGGGCAGGCGGAGGCTGCCGGAAAGGGCTATCACCTTAGTCGCGAGAGTCTCCCGGCTCGCATCCGAGACGCTGGCGAGCGCATTTACGGTCGCCGGATCCTCCTTCCACTGTTGGGTCTCTTTCTGGAGCATCAGCCATAGGCGGATGCCCTCGGCCAGAGAGGTCTGAGAGCGCGATGCGAGCAGGTCGCAGATGAGGCTATGGGCATAAAGCTCGCTCTCGAGCAGGCCGCGCCACGGCATCACGGCGTTCGGGTAATAGATACCGCCCGAGCCATGGCGGACTGCGTATTGGGCCAGCGAGCGCGTATCCGCCTCGAGGGAGCGCGTGAGGCGGCTCTTGGCCCCCAGGCTCACGCCCATCGAGCGGGCAAGCGCGAGCCCCTTGTCGGAAGCGATCAGCGCCTGGAGGGTCTTCATCCTCCTCGCCTTACCGTAGATATTGCCCTGGAGCCCACGGTCGGAGCTCGGGACAAGATACTGACGGGTTTCCTTACGCCACTTCGAATCGGTCTTCTGAGCGAACTTCACCTCCGGATACATACTTCTTATATATAGGTATTGTTCGCGGCTAAGGCGGAACCACCAATAGCGCTTCTCGGTCTTGTCGAACTGATTGTTGTCGAGGTACTTCACCGCGCCGGGCAGAGCCTTCGCGAGCTCGGGGCTCACGCTCAGGCCGCGCGAGCGCAGTCCGGCGCAATGGTCGAGCACTACTGCCGTTACATACGGCGACGAATCGAAGCCCTTTATCCAGCCGAAGCCTCCGTCTGCCTTGCGGCAATCAAGTATTCTCTGTACCACATCAGCCTCAGCAGACTCGTCCAGCCCCTTGCCACCCAATTTACGGGCGAGGGTAGAGGTATACAGCGTACGTATCAGCGAAATTACATTCTCCGACTCGGTGTCGAAATGTTCCGGAAGCGCCTCATCAAGCATCTGCTTTATCGAAATCTCACGGACCTCCGCCCTGGAACCGGGGATATTTACGAACTGTTCTCTAAGAGAAGCGATGAGAGCATCTTTGTCGGCTCCGCTGAGAAGTACGGCGGAATGAGCTTCCGAAACAGTCTGACTCGATTCAAGTATAGGGATGCTCATTTTTACGGCATCGCCCGCCTGGTCTTTATCCTCAGGCTTGAAGGCTGCGGTAAACTCTATTTTCTTAGCCTTGGGGCTGAAGGACACGGGAAGCTCGAACGCTGCCTGAGCAAGCGCCGGGACCTCCACCTCGACCTTCGTTCCGGAAACATTGAGAGTTCCCTTGATATCGCGGGCGAGATTGCTGGAGAGCGTAACGCGGATATTCCAACGGTCCTCGGGATAAAGGTAGCGAGCCTCAAGTACGGATATCTTTACGGGCAGAGTGACAAGCATTTCTTTACGCAGTGTCGCGTTTTTCATTGCTTTGTCGTGGGCCAAGAGCTGTACGTAGAAAGTTGACAGTTTGTCGGCATTTTTGAAGCTGAATGTAATGATTCCCTTGTCATCGGAGCGAAGGAACGGTTCCCATGCGATGGTCGTGGAAAAGTCTTCGCGTACAGCTACCGAATCGAATTCATCATCGAGCTCGGATGAGGCCTGCGTTGCCTCGGGGCTCTCAAGATCGTATGCGACAGCCTCTTCTTCCATCGCCTCCGGCGCGGCCATATCCATCATCATCACCGCACCGGCAGACTTCATCATATAGTTGCGGCCGCGGTATAGCCAGACGTGGCCTTCGTTCCTACCGTTTCTTGCATCATAGTACGGGGCCCGGACCGGAGCCTGGATAGGGCGCACGACAGACCATCTGTTGGGCTGGACCGTTTCGCTGCTCTTGTCGAAGATGGTAGCAGCACACTCGACTCCCTTGGCCGTGGATATAATGAATTCGTAGGCTGTTGCCGGCGAGGTAGTATCCAGGAAGCGGGTGAACTCCAGCGGGAGATCGTAGCGCGTGTCCTTGCGTCTGACGCTCGCCGTGCGCTGATAGGTGCTCGAATTCTGGAAGTAGAGAACGGTCAGGACGATGGCTTCCGGATAGATCGCCTTATAATCGTAAGCGAAGGTCTGCTCGGCTTTGGTTCCCTTACCAGGCTCGAAGCGGACTATCTTGCTATCGATAAGTTTTTTGTTAACCCCATAAAAGTCTACGACAGCCCACGTCGGTTTGTCGCCCGCAACTGCCCTGAGGCTTATTCGGTTCTCATCCGATTTATCCTCAAAGAAGTATTCCTTAGGCTTTTCATCCCGAGGTTTGGAGGCAACATACGCGGAGCGGCTGAACTCCTGAGTCTCGCCGGTTCCGTCTACTACGGTGATTTTCAATATATAGCTGCCGTATCCCTCTTCTTCTTTCGTCTGATGGGACAGCTCAAAGCGGCCTCCCGGCTGGAGTTTCAGCTCCCCCTCGGAGACGGCATCTCCCCATCTGGTAAGAGTATAGGTAATGTCTGCGCCGGAAAGGGAGTGACCGCTGTAGGCTTTGATAGCTCCGGAGAAGACAAGCTTCTCCCCTGCCGTGATCTGCTTCTGATTATCGAAGGTGGCGGCAAAAGTAGGGAGAACGAAATCGTCTACCCTAATACTGGTGGCGCCGATAGTATTTCCTTCAACTTCCGCCCTTATCGTGTAACGGCCGTTGCGTTCTCCGCGGGGAATGAAGAAACTACCGGCCGCCGAGCCGAACTCGCCGGTTACCAGATTGTCGATCTTTACCTCCTCATTTTTCGCATCAAGCAGTTTCACCGAAACCTTCTGCCCTTCGTCGACTGGCGCAAGGGAGTAGTCCAGGCGGTAAAGAATTACCTTATACTGAACCGTTTCCTCAGGATTGAAGGCAGCGCGGTCTGTAAGGACAATAGCCTGCAGCTGCTGCTCGGGCTTGTATGAATTGTCAAAACCGCCGTAGAGTTTTTCCTCTCTGGAGCGACGCACCCTTCCGCCTTCGGTGATACTTACGCTGAACATTTCTCCGCTCTTGGCGTTTATCTTGCGGAAGCCTTTTTCATAACCTTTGACAGGCTCTCCCGTAATATAGTCGGCCGCATAGGCCCACCATCCGCCGGCGTCATACTTGGTCACTGCAGAGATGGTGTATTTCTCCCACTCGCAGTCACACTTCTCCTTTCCTCCCTTGCAGACTACGGTATATGTTCCGTCGTCGAGCTTCGGAGTGTTGTATACTATAGTATCCTGGGCGTAATAGCTGTTTTTTAGGTTTTTAAGACTCTCTTTGTGGACAGACTTCTTGTCTTTCTGGATATCTACCTCTACCTCGGAGAGATTGCGGACATAAACGGTCAACACATCGTCTTTGACGTGGAAAGAGAGTTGCTGAGCGTCCAAAGTCTTTATCAGGTCTTCTATCTGTTTGCAGCAGGACGCCATCGTCTTTTCCGGAGAAGCTTTTCTGTCCTTTTCGAAGGCGACACACTCCGCGCGAAGCTGCGAGAACTTCTCACCGTTTTCGTTTAATTCCTCATACTTTCGGAAAGTGTCTCCCAACAGTTCCTGGCGCGAAAGAAGCGAGACTCCCCTGTCGGAGTATTTTTGAGTAAAGGCTTCAAGCGCCGCCTTTCTTTCCTGCTGTTTTTCGCCCCATCGCGTATACTGCCTGTCTATCTGTTCAAACTCCACAAGCTGCTCGAGAGGATAACGGCCCTTGAAAGCAGCCAGGTCTGGATTGGCAGTACTGATGATGAAAAGATTCCAGAGCACATAATCCCTGTCGTTTTCAAAACTCTCAATGAGTACCTTGTCGTAGCTGCGGCTTGTAACAGTCCAGTCCCGTTTGTAGAATTCTGGGTTGCGGGAGGCCTTAAGGGCTTCTTCATTAGCCTTCAGGAACTCCTCGCCCGGACCTACCCCATGAGAAGATTTATAAAAGAAGGTAACTACCGGTTCATTATAGTTTTCGATCTCTTTTTCGACCCAGGTCCTCAGCGAATCGCGCTTCTTCCAGTTAATCCTGGTTCCTACGATCTCCAGGTAGGTAAGAGCATCATAGAAATCCCAGGACAGCCTCTCTTTCGAGGCCTGGTCTTTTATCTTGCGAAGTATTTGCTGCTGATCGACCGGCAGGTCAGACTTTCTCGCTGATTCGTATTGCTTCCAAAGTCCGTCAAGGACGTGGCCCTGCGAGTCAGCCTTCGCCGACGGCGCAATTGCCGAAATGATACCCATAATAAACGGCAGTACCTTCAATAGTTTCATAACTTACATTTTAAATGCATCCCAATAATCGTACATGCGGATATGGCAGAGGTCGAAGATGAAAAGTCCGTCGGCCTCGGTCAGCATGGTCTGGGCTATATCTGGCATCAGGTCTGCGCAGCCTCCCTTTTCGAAGCCCTTGCCGTTTCCGATGTCCGGTCCGGTTGCAAACGGGACGTCGCCGCATAGGCGCTTTCGGGTCAGCTTCGCGAAGCCTTCCATCGACCACTCGCCTTCGCCGTGGATGCGATCGGCCGCGCAATAAGCGCCGACCAGCATGAAGTCCACAAGGTCCGCGAATCCGGTCGCCTGATACTCGGGCGTCGCCCACCAGAACGTCTTTTCTTCCCTCGCGAGATCGTAGCGCGGGCTCGTCCAGTTCACTCCGCTCCTGTAATATTCGGAGAACCATGCTCCAACATAGATGCCGAATTGCAATTTGGGTGCCACTGCCTTTACGGCCTCGCGGGCATCGGCCACGAAGTCATGAATTACCTGGCATCGGTAGGTCATCCACTGGACGTCCAGCTGATCGGGATCCCACTCGATGAAGATGTGGCCCGGGCGGTCGAACACCGGCCACCTCTCGGGCTCATGTCCAAGGTACTCGCTGAATCCCTCGAACGCCGCCTTCGTATAGCCAGCGTCCATCGCATAGTCATCATAGCGGCAGCGGTCCATCACTATTCCGTCCAGCCCCTTATACGCGGCCAGGTCGCGGAGCATCTGGACCAGGAACGCCTGCACCTCTTTATTTGCTGGATCAAGAAAGCGCCCGCCTATAACCTCCTGATTATCAGCATGGTTCACTAGCCTGCCGTCTTTCAGCCAGTCTACGGCACACCACTCTTTACGCTCCGGGTGATCATAGACCATGCCCTCCGGCCCGGCCGATGCCGACCACCATCCGCCGACCATCATATTCACTCCTGCATGGATTTTCAACCCTGCCTTATGGCCCGCCTTGATCCATGTCTCCAGGTAGTCGAATCTCGCCTGACGGGGCGTGTATTTGTGGCCGCCGTCTCTCCAGCGGGCAATCTGCCTCAGCTCGGGAGCAACGGTCGACTTGAAAAGAACATCGCCGCTAGTCGGCCTTACATCTACTACGACATCGGTAAATCCGGCCTCCTTAATTCTCTTACAGTCATTGAAAATATTTTCCTGAGATTCAAAATAATAGTCAGACGAAGCACCCGCCTCAATCCAGACTATCCTCGGCTTTTCAGTTGTCTTGTTTGTACATGCGGTGATTCCAGACAGGAAAAATGAAAGCGATCCTATCATTACCGCCAGCTTAAGAATTTGTTTTATCATAATTATGTGGAATTATTCTGCTACTAATTTACAAAAAATAAAAAAAAAGAAGGCCCGGTCGTCATCAGACGATCGGGCCTTCCGAAAAGCCGCAGCTGCCTACTCTCCCACCTGGTGGGGCAGTACCATCGGCGTTAGTGTGCTTAACTTCTCTGTTCGGGATGGGAAGAGGTGGATCCACACTGCTATAACC
>Ga0247611_10003854_pt1 | contig 21627 bp, 22 predicted proteins | sample 177DNAGHGhighgp2_FD_192422 | JGI IMG/M metagenome (GOLD analysis project Ga0247611, IMG submission 192422) | Sheep rumen microbial communities from Palmerston North, Manawatu-Wanganui, New Zealand - 1770 DNA GHGhigh gp2 | ecosystem: Host-associated > Mammals > Digestive system > Stomach > Rumen... | reverse complement strand
CCTTGATCGCCCAATACTTTCGTTATTGCGGCCGTCAATGTTGTTTTTCCATGGTCTACGTGACCGATTGTTCCTACGTTTACATGCGGCTTTGATCTGTCAAATTTTTCTTTTGCCATTGTTTTTCTCCTCGACTATTTTTATACTGCTTTTATTTATATTTTCTTTTCCAAAATTTTATCTGCTATTTGTTTAGGAACTTCTTCATAATGCGAAGGTTCCATACTGTAATTTCCTCTTCCCTGTGTCAACGAACGAAGTGTTGTCGAATAACCGAACATTTCAGACAAAGGAACATTAGCTTTAATATGTTCAACTTTATTTTGAGGTTCCATACTCATAATTTTTCCTCTTCTGGAGTTCAAGTCACCGATAACATCACCCATATAATCTTCGGGAACTACAACTTCCGTCTTCATTATAGGTTCCAAAATTACGGGATTCGCTTTTTTGCAAGCATCTTTAAATGCCATAGAACCTGCAATTTTGAAAGCCATTTCAGACGAGTCAACTTCGTGGAACGAACCGTCAACCAAAGTAACACGAACATCAACTACCGGGTAACCTGCAAGTGTTCCCGCAGTTAATGCTTCTCTGATACCTTTTTCTACCGCCGGTATATATTCTCTGGGAATTACACCGCCGACAATTTTGTTGACAAATTCAAATCCTTTTGCTGCTTCAAGCGGTTCAATGTTAATAATAACATGCCCGTATTGACCTCTACCGCCGGTCTGCCTTATGTATTTGGCTTCGGCTTCTGCAGGTTTTCTTATGGTTTCCCTATAAGCAACCTGAGGTCTGCCTACATTGGCCTGAACATTGAATTCCCTTCTCATTCTGTCAACAAGAACATCCAAATGAAGTTCACCCATACCGGAAATAATGGTTTGGTTTGTTTCTTCATCGGTTCTTACCGTAAATGTCGGGTCTTCTTCGGCTAATTTACTTAAAGCATTTGCAAGTTTTTCTTCATCTGCTTTAGATTTTGGTTCTATTGCAACCGAAATAACTGGATCCGGAAAATCCATACTTTCTAAAATAACCGGTTTGGCTTCATCACAAAGTGTGTCGCCGGTTCCGGTATTTTTTAAACCTACAACTGCAGCAATATCACCTGCTTTTACTTCTTTTACTTCTTCTCTGTTGTTAGAGTGCATTCTTACGATACGAGAAATTCTTTCCTTGGCATTTTTGCCGGGATTGAATACATAAGAACCGCTCTGCAGAGTTCCGGAGTAAACTCTTATATAGGTGAGCTTTCCTATAAAAGGGTCTGCCTGTATCTTAAAGGCCAAAGCTGCGAAAGGAGCATTATCGTCAGCCGGTCTTGAAGTTTCTTCATTTGTATTTGCATCTATACAATGTAAATCTTTTCTGTCAAGCGGAGAAGGTAAATAATCGCAAACGGCATCAAGCATTGGCTGAACACCTTTGTTTTTAAAAGATGTTCCGCAGAAAACAGGAATTAATTTTATCTGTAATGTTGCCGTTCTGATTGCTTGTTTTATTTGTGCTACTGTAGGTTCTTTACCTTCGAGGAAACAATTCATAACATCGTCGCTGTAATCAGCAATAAGTTCTATTAAGTTACTTCTTAATTCTTTTGCTTTATCTGCAAATTCCGCAGGAATTTCACCAACTTCAAATTTTGCACCTAATTCTTCACCTTTCCAAATAATGGATTTCATTTCAACCAAATCTATTACACCTTTAAAGTCGGCTTCGGCACCGATAGGAATTTGCATTGTTAAAGGTGTTGCGCCGAGTTTTTCCTTTATTTGTTCGATAACCATAAAGTAATCGGCACCTATTTTATCCATTTTGTTACTGAAAACTATTCTGGGAACATGGTATTTATCAGCCTGTCTCCAAACGGTTTCGGATTGCGGTTCAACTCCGTTACCGGAATCAAATACCACAACAGCACCGTCGAGAACTCTCAAACTTCTTTCAACTTCTGCTGTAAAATCAACGTGTCCCGGGGTATCTATTATGTTAAACTGCATATCTTTCCATTTACAATATGTGGCAGCCGAAGTAATTGTTATACCTCTTTCTCTTTCCTGCTCCATCCAGTCCATAGTTGCGGCACCTTCGTGCACTTCACCTATTTTATGTGTTCTACCCGTATAAAATAAAATCCTTTCGGTAGTAGTTGTTTTACCTGCATCGATATGAGCAGCTATACCGAAATTTCTAATCTTTTCCAAAGGAAATTCTCTTGCCATATTTAACCTCAAAATAAAAATTTATTTTCTTCTTTTTTCACATAAAACAAAAATACTGTCTGTGTGATGATATATATATAATTGCAACATCACACGGATATTTTGGGCATTATATAAAATAAAAAAACAAAAAGTCAAGTAAAAAGTATTTAATTTTTATTATTATTTTTTATGCTAACAAATTTAAGGTTGAGTTGAATATTATTGAATCTATCGGTTGACAATTGTTTGTCATTTGCAATATCTTTTGTATTAACGAATTTTAAGTTACGCTGAATATTGTCAAACCTGGTAATAAAAATTTTGTCAATTTTTATGTTCTGCCTTTTTAATAAATTTTGTTTAAATTCTCTTGCTCTTTTAAAAATATCATAAGGAGCAGAATTATCTTTAGGCAATTTTTGTTTTAGTTCTATTGCTTTTTTTGACCAAAAGTCTGCCTTTTCCAAATCTTTTTTTGCACCATAAAAGCCATAAGCATAAACTTTAGATAACATTATCATTGCTTCCAAAGCTTCTTCTTTATTTTTTCCTTCTGCTTTTATTAATAATTCTTCTATTTCTTCACTCATATAAAACACTCATATTATTTTATTTTTTTCAACATTTTTTTATTTCTTAAATGCTTTCAGGTTTGGAAGCCGTTACCGCTCTGTTTTTTGCCCAATTTCTTAACCAATCTATCTTTTCTTTCATGGTTATCGACATAGGTACACTTTTTTCTATATTGATAACAATATCATTAAGCTCAACTTCTCTGTTTTCGTCAAAAGCATCATATAAAGCGGCAATTACGGCTTGTTCAATTTCCGCTCCGCTATATCCGTTTGATTTTTCCGCAAGTAAATTAAAATCAAATTTTGTTATATCTTTATTTCTTTTCAATAAATGAATTTTAAAAATATCTTTTCTTTCTTGTTTCGTAGGCAAATCAACAAAAAATATTTCATCGAATCTGCCTTTTCTTAATAATTCCGGCGGTAAAGCCGAAACATCATTTGAAGTTGCAATTATAAAGACCGGTTTTGTTTTTTCCTGCATCCAAGTAAGCAAAGAACCGAAAACTCTTGAAGATGTACCGGAACTGTCTCCGTTACCGCCCATTCCGGAAAAACCTTTCTCCAATTCATCAATCCATAATATTGCCGGAGCAACCGATTCTGCAATTTTTATCGTTTTCCTTATATTGCTTTCGGAATCTCCTACATATTTCCCGAATATTGCTCCCATATCAAGCCTCAATAAAGGAATTTTCCATATAGAAGATATTGCTTTTGCGGATAAACTTTTACCGCAACCCTGAACACCGAGTAACAAAATTCCTTTAGGTTCCGGAAGTCCGAATTTTCTGGCTTCATCTGTAAAAGACCTTGTCCTTTTTGATATCCAGGTCTTTAAATTTTCAAGTCCTCCTATATTTGCCATATTTTCGCAGGAATCATAATATTCAAGAATAGCAGATTTCTTTATTATTTGTTTTTTCTCCGAGAGAATTAAATCTATATCTTTTACATCAAAATTTTTATTTCTCATTATTGCTTTTGAAAAAACATTTTCTATTTCAATTTTTGTAAGCCCGCATGCGGATTTTAATAATTTTTCTTCTTCGTCTTTTTTAAAATCAATAACAATATCGGGATTTTTGGAAACGGATTTACAAAGTCCGTCAAAAATATTTTTAATATATTGTGCATCTGGCAAAGGATAATCAACTGCTGTTATATCTTTTTCAAGTTCTATCGGAATTTTTAAAACCGGGGAAATTATAAAACAAGTTTTCCGTGTTACCGTCATATTTTTACCTAAATTTTTCAGTGCCTGTATAACTCGTTTATCATCCATGTAAAAATGTAAATTTTTAAACACAAAAATAATTTCTTCATCGGCTTTCATTTTTTCCGCTGCAGATATTGCAACCATAGGGTTTGAAGAGCCTTCAAAAGCTTGATTATCAGTACCTACAAAACCGTTGACACAATCCCAAAAATAAACTTTTTTAGATAAATTTGTCGCTATTTCATTTATTGTTTCTATAACTCTGTCTTCCTCATGTGAAACGACATAGATAATAGGATATTCGGCCAACACTAATGTTTTTAACTCTTCATAAATTTTTTGTTGATTATTTAATTCCATAATGTATTTTCCGTTTAATATTTTTGACGTTTTATTTTATACTTATTTTTTAACTTATAAAATTCAATATTAATATTGAATAAAACTAACCGGCATACTCTTTAAACTGTTGATAAACAAATTTAGCAAGGTTGACATTGTTTGAAATTATTTCTACGGTTGAATTATTTTCATCTTTTTCTTTTACAAAAAAACCTACTTCGGTTGAATCCAAACAAAATTCATAAAGCAACGAACATTGACTTACAACAACATACAATTTTTTATCGTTTTTAAAATTTGTTTTAAGATGCTTTTCAAATATAAACAAATTACATTTATTATATGCTTTTTTTGCAGACAAATTTATATCCAAGGAAAATCTTCCTTCCTGTTCGTTTTCAAAATTTGCAATCGAATAACCCGCTACTCTTTTGGGATAATCAAGAACGGAACACGAACAAAATAAAACAAAACATAATAACATTAAAATTAAATTTTTCATAAAAATTATTTTATATTATAAAGTTCCAATGTATTTTTTAAAGTTTTATTACAAACTTCTTCAAAAGAAATATTTTTTACTTCAGCAATTTTTTTTGCAACTTCAACAACATAAGCAGGCTCGTTTCTTGTTCCTCTGTATTTCTGTGGTGCAAGATAAGGGCAATCGGTTTCGACTAAAATTTTATCTAAAGGAACATTTTCAATAACTTTTGCAAGCTTGTTGGATTTAGGATAAGTACACGGTCCGTCGATACCTATTAAAAACCCCATATCAAGTACAACTTTTGCCTGTTCAAAACTACCCGAGAAACAATGTATTACACCTTTTGGTAACACTTTAAAGCTTTTAAAAATTGCCACCATATCGTCGTAAGCATCTCTGCAATGAACACAAATAGGCTTATTTATTTCAAGTGCCAAATTTATTTGTTTTACAAAAATTTCTTTTTGCAGCTTGCTATCATAATTTTCATAATGATAATCAAGTCCTATTTCACCCACTGCCACACATTTTTTATCGTTCAAAAAAGTTTTTAATTTATTAAAAAGTTCATCATTAAATTTGTCGGCATCCTGCGGATGAAGTCCGAACATTGAATAAATTTTTTCCTGTTTTGAAAGTTCTGCCACCTTATCCCAAAAAGGAGGTTCGCAACCTACTTCTATTATATGCGAAAGCCCGCTTGCAAATGCTCTGTTTAAAACTTCTTGTCTATCGGTATCGAATTTTATATCACTTGTATGTGCATGAGAATCTATTAACATAAAAACTCCTTTTTTAATTAGCAATTAGAAATTAGTAATTAGCAATTTTAGAATAATAATTTTTTATTATATCATTTTATTAAAAATTTTTTTGTTTTTTCTATGCTTATATGTCATTTAAAATTTCTCTTTTTCGCACTCAGTGTCGCCATTCGTTTAAAATTTTTAGAGCCGTCCGTTAACTCCAAATTTTTGGACAACCTAATGTAACCAAAAATTTCTCTACATAACGGACTAAAAAAATTTATAGAATTTATAGTTTTTTACTCTAACAATTTCTACACTCATAAGCGGCGACAAGTCGTGTTTCAAAAGAAAATTTTAAAAAACAACAAATAAAAAAGAGCAGAAGAATTATCTTCTGCTCTTTTTATATTTTTCAGATTGGCTTCTAATCTTCAACTCTTCCAATCTTCTAATATTCAAAATTGCCTTTCGGCAATTTTTTAGAAGTGATACGAGAAACCTACACTTATAATTGAACCATCGTTCAAGTTGAAACCGAATTCATCAACTTCAGGATCACCGATTTTATCGTCACCTTTTGCATGAGAATATCCGATTTCTGCAAAATCAAGTGTGCAACCGATTGACCAAGTTTCATTTATACTGTATGTTACAACAGGTGCAATTGCTATTCCGTAAGAATCAACTGAAGCATCCGCATTATCTACTTTTGCACTTTCAAAGAAAATAGTACCTTTTGCTAAAATATCAAAAGAACCGATTGAAAATATTTTATATCTTGCAAATGGTGCAATTTTAATAGCAGTTACCTTATCGTTTCCAAGAGATAACTTTTTGTAATTTAAGGTAGGACCTTCATATGATGAATAAGCCAAATCAATACCGATATCCCAAGTTTCATTCAAACTGTAACCGAATTCCGGTGCTACACTCCATGTTATGTCGGAATCGCCATCTTTCGGAGCTGTTTTTTCATACCCTAAATTTCCGCCGATCCACATATTTTTTGCTGCAAAAACAGGTGCTACAAGTGCTACTGCCAACAACATTGCCAACAAGCTTTTTTTCATTTTGTTTTTTCTCCTTTTTTTAAGTCGGTAAAATTTCCGACTTTATTTTAACTAACTATGCCGGGTATTATACATTTTTTAGCAACTTCCGTCAATAAAAATTTGTAAAACAAATTTTTTAATCAGTGCCAAATATCAAAGAATAAATATTTATAAACTGCAATTGTATCTTTTAGAATATTTGAAAATAACGAAACAATACTTATGTTATGAGGAAAAATTAAAACCAACACTATCGAAACCATTACAACATTTATTAAACAAACAATAACCAAAGAAAAAAATACTCCGTAAACCTTCATATCCGACTGACCTATACTTATTGCATAAAAGGTTAAAGCAAAATGAAAAGCAAGTGCAATACCTGACAAAAACAAATAATATGAGTAGAACGGACGGACGTCAATAAACCATGCCAAAAACAAATATATAATTATTATAAACAATGAATATATCGGTATAAAGTAAGGCGACAATGTAATAAAAATATTGTCTTTTGTAAGCGAAACACTGCCGCTGTTTTTTGAAACTTTAAATTTTTTTATTCTTGCACCGCTTAAAAGCCCGGTTAAAGCATGTGTAAGTTCATGTCCGAAAACATAAGTCCGCATTGGTTTAAAAAAAACAGCTTGAAATATAAAATATATAATTATTCCAAGCCAAAAAGGAACCATACTTAAATTTGTTGTTCCGGCAAAAATAAAAATTGTTTTTATAAAGTTATAAATACAGACAATAAGTAAAGGTAGAAGTAAAACAGCGGTTATTGTTCTAAAAAATTTCATGATATTTATTAACTACAAAATACAATTAGAAATTAGTAATGAACAATTAGTACTTTCGGTGTTTTTATTTTTTAGATTTTTTGCAAAGCAAAAAATACATTAATTTCTAATTGTTAATTTCTAATTACTAATTTAAAAATTATTTATAATTTTTTTCATATCGACTACGGCTTTTTCAAGTCCGTCAAAAATTGCTTGTGCGATAATTGCAAAACCTATATTAAACTCATTAAAATAACCCAAAGAACTTATATTTGAAACATTTTGATAATCAAGTCCGTGACCGGCATTAACAATTAAATTATTTTCAACCGCACATATCGAAGCCTGCTTAATTTTTTCTATTTCATCCAAAACTTTTGTTTGTATTTTAAATGCTTGTGCATATTGCCCGGTATGCAATTCAACGGCATCGGCACCTATATCGGCACAAGCTTGTATTTGTTCTATGATCGGATCAACAAACATACTTACAACTATATCTTTTTCTTTTAATTTTGTAACTACGGATTTTAAATACTCTTTTTGAGAAACAACATCAAGTCCGCCTTCTGTTGTAACTTCCTGTCTTTTTTCAGGAACTATACAAACCGAATACGGTTGCAATTTAAGTGCAATATTTATTATTTCTTCACAAGCTGCCATTTCAAAATTAAGTTTTGTTCTTAATGTATTTTTTATATCAAAAACATCTTTATCCTGGATATGTCTTCTGTCTTCCCTTAAATGTGCGGTTATTGAATCAGCCCCTGCTTTTTCACAAATTGAAGCCGCTTGAAGCGGACTTGGGAAATTTTCTTTTCTTGCTTGTCTTAAAGTTGCAACATGGTCAATATTTACACCGAGTTTTATCATTTATTTTTCCTTTTCTTACTTCCGTATTTTCACTTATAACAAACAAATTATTTTACAATTATTAAAATTTAATAACTTTAAAAAGCATACCCTATCGACATGGTATATTTTGAATATTTAAAATCTATTTTATCGTTTTTACCGGCTTTACCGTTATTGAAAGAATAAAGAAGTTCAATAACTATATGGCTTACAACTATACCGAAACCTAAACCATAGTATAAACCGCCTTCCATATCAACCGATTTTTTTAAAGTATCATTTGGATTAAGTAAGTTATAACCAACTTGTCCGACAACATAACCGTATTTATAAGGTTCCGTAGGTTTTGACCTTAGCTTAACCGATAAATACATAGGAAGTGTCCAAAATTCTCCTTTGACAAATTTTACATCTCTCTGATTACAGCCGCTTATTCCAACGCCTATACCGACTATATTTTTTATATAATGATAAAATTCTGCAGAAGCACTTATTCCGTTGGGAGCGGATACTTTTTCATTATCTGCTTCATAATCACCGTTCCAGTCGTAGCCGACCTTTATAATAAATTCATTTTTCTTTTCTATTTCTTTATTTAATGTTTCATCCAAATCCAATGTTGTGATAATGTCACGATTTGCGTTTTCATCCGCTTTTATTTCTTTAATATCTTTTCTGTTCACTTTAATTAAATCGGAACCATGTATTACAAAAACAGCATTTTCATCCTGGTGAGGAATATTTCCTTTATAAGTTGTTCCGTCATTTAAAATTACGGTTTCCGCAAAAGAAAAATTTAAAAATAAAAACAAAATAAAAATTACAAAAATTGTTTTTAATTTAAGATTTAAAATATTCATATATGGTCCAACCTCCCATAATTACAAATATTATACCGGATATTAACTTTAAAGGAATTTGTTGAAGATATGTTTTTGCGAAAGTTCCAGCAAGTACCGCAATTGCCGAAGATACTATAAGTGCTGCAGCAGATGCAAAAAAAACATATAACGGAGCTAATTTTGAATCCGTCGAAAACAACAACGTTGCTATCTGTGTCTTATCACCCAACTCCGCAAGTAAAACAGTTAAAAAGACGGCAAAAAAAGCACTCATAATTTACCTTTTAATTTTCTATTCTCACTTTTACGGTTTTTGATTTTACTGTTGAAAGTTTATCAATTTCTTTTAGTGCTTCATCTATATTTTCACTGTATGCTCTGTGAGTTGTTACTATAATTGAAACTTTTTTATTTTTGTTTCTGTCGTCCTGATACAAACTTGCAATCGATACACCGTGCTGGCCTAAAATACCGGATATTTTTGAAAGTACTCCCGGTCTGTCGACTACTGAAAACCTTAAATAATAGTCGCTTTTGCTTTTGCCGTGCGGTAAAAACTTAACAACTTTTTTCTTTGAATAACCGACATTTTGAACAAGCCCTGCCGTTCCGTTTGAAACAAATTTTGACAAATCAATGATGTCGGATACCACAGCCGATGCCGCAGGTAACTGCCCTGCACCTTTACCGTAAAATACTACATCGTCGGAAGCATCACCGGTAATTTTAACGGCATTATATTCATTGTGAACCGTTGCAAAGAAATTATGATGGTCTATTAAACACGGTTCCACCCATAAATCGATACCTTTATCGGTTTTTATTGCGGAACCGATTAATTTAAATACATAACCGAAATCTCTTGTTATTTTAACATCTTCGACATCCAAACGGTCTATACCTTTTACCCTTATATCACTTACTTTTATCCAACTGCCCCAAGCAAGCGAAGATAAAATTGCAAGTTTATTTGCGGTATCGTAACCTTTTACATCTGCGGTCGGATTGGCTTCCGCAAAACCTGCCTGCTGTGCATCTTTTAAAGCGGTGGAATAATCCGTTGCTTCATCTGTCATTTTACTTAAAATAAAATTCGTAGTTCCGTTTAAAATACCTTTAATACTTTTTATTTCATTACCTGCAAGCCCTTCGTTTAAACCTTGTATTACCGGAATTACCCCGCCGACGGAAGCTTCAAAATAAACCATTTTTTTGTTTTCTTGTGCCAACGAAAATATTTCATCCCAGTATTTTGCAAGAACCGCTTTGTTTGCGGTAACTACATTTTTACCGTGTTTTAAACTTTCGGTAATAACCGTTCTTGCCGGTTCATAACCGCCTATAAGTTCAACCACAATGTCAATTTCGGGGTCTGCTATAACATCGTTAAAATTTTTTACATAAAGTTGAGGTCTATCAATAGGGTTTAAGTCACAAATTGATTTTACATTTATCTTTACACCTGATTTTGCAAGTGCAATAGCCTTATTTTTTTCCAAAATTTTTACAACACCTTTACCAACCGTGCCGTAACCCACCAAACCGATATTTAAAGTTTTTTTCATAAATTTTTTACCCGTTTTTTGTAAATTTTTTTAATCTTAAAAGTGCATCGTGGAACCGTCTGTCGTGAGTAACCAAAGAAATTCTGACATAACCTTCTCCGTTTGCGCCGAAACCCACTCCGGGGGAAACAACAACACCCGTTTCTTTAAGCAACCTTTCGGCTACCGACAAGGATCCTTCCTTTTTTAAATTGTCCGGGAGCCCTGCCCATACATACATTGTGCCTTGAGTTTTTTTTGCATGCCAACCTATTTTATTTAAACCGTCAACCATTTTTATCATTCTTCTTTCATATATTTGTGCCTGCTGACGAACACATTGTTGAGAACCGTTCAATGCTGCAACAGCTGCAAGCTGTATGAAAGTGGAAACACCGTAATCCAAAAACGATTTGAATTTTTCCAAAGGATATATTAATTGTTTTGCTCCGCAGCACCAACCTACCCGCCAACCGGCCATATTAAATGTTTTTGAAAAAGAATGAAATTCAACGGCACAATCTTTTGAACCCGGAAATTCAAAAACGGAATTACAAACGGCATCGCCGAAAGTAAGTTCCGAATAAGCATTGTCCGATACCAAAAGAATATTATATTTTTTGCAATATTTTATTGCTTCCTTCCAAAAAGAAGTGTCCTTCACAAAAGCTGCCGTCGGATTATTAGGATAATTTAACAACATTATTTTTGCTTTTTTAGCAATACTTACGGGAATTTTTGAAAAATCCGGCAAATAATCGTTTTCTTCAAGTAACGGCATTGAATGTATTCTTCCGCCTGCAAGAATAACTCCGTTAAAATGTGCGGGATATGCCGGGTCGCAAACCAAAACATAATCGCCAGGATTTAAGTAAGCCATACATAAATGAGCAATACCTTCTTTTGAACCTATAAGCGCAAGTATTTCACTGCTGAAATCCAAATCAACACCGAACCTTCTGCCCATCCAACCTGCAACGGCTTTCCTAAATTTTGGCATACCTTTTGCCTGCGGATAGCCGTGTGTTCTTGTGTGGTGTTTAACGGTATCGCATAAACAATCTACAATATGGCTTGGTGTCGGCATATCGGGGTTACCGATACTTAAATCTATAACATCAAGTTTTTTTGCATAAGCTTCCAATTTTAATTTATGTATTCTTGTAAATAAATAAGGAGGAAGCGAATCTAATTTTTCCGACGGTTTTAATTTTATCATAAAATTATTGTATTATTTTCCTTAAAGTTGTTGTGGGCTTAAACGAAACTTTTTTTCCTGCAGGAACCGGAATAACATCACCGGTTTTGGGGTTTCTTCCCTGTCTTGCTTTTCTTGCTTTTGCCCTAAAAGAACCTAACCCCGATAAAGAAATAGTTTCTCCTTTTTTTAAATTATCCTGGATAACCTTAACAAGTGCTTTTATTGCCGAATTAACATCGGTTTGGGTTAAACCCGAAATATCCGATACCTGTTTTACAATATCAGGTTTTTTCATAACATCTCCAATAACAAAATATTAAAACTCATTGAAAATATAATAAAAATCAATAAAAAAGTCAATAACAAATATAAAAATTTGACTTTTGTCGTTTTTAACTATATAATTGGCTGGCGGAAATATTGCCGTATAATTTTTGCGGATTAATTTGAAATCTTCAAAAATTGTGAAGTAATTTTTAGGAGGACAATATGGATTTTTTTGAAAAATATAAAAAAGAATTATCGCAATACGACAAGATGGAAAAAGATTTTATTGATGACGATTTAATTTGGCAGCAATTAAATGCGGCGGAAAATCCTACAAAACAGCAAGTAAGAACAGTTTTACAAAAAGCAGATAACTGTGTTCGTTTGGAACCTGAAGAAACAGCAATTTTAATACAAAATAAAGATCCCGAAACAATTGAAGAAATGTATCAGCTTGCATACAAACTTAAACACGAAGTTTATGCGGACCGACTTGTTCTTTTTGCTCCGTTATATTGCAGCGACGAATGTGCAAACAAATGCAAATATTGCGGATTCAGATGTGATAACGGTGTAATGAAAAGAAAAACTTTAACTCAAGCCGAAGTTGCCGAAGAAGTTAAGGTTATGATAAACGAAGGTCAAAAAAGAACAGTTCTTGTTTACGGAGAATCACCTAATACAACAGTTGATTATATGGTTGATACGATAAGAACGGTTTATTCGACAAAAACCGATAAAGGTGCAATAAGAAGGGCAAACATTAATGCCGCTCCGTTATCGGTGGAAGAATATAAAAAATTAAAAAAAGAAGGAATAGGAACAATACAGGTTTTCCAGGAAACTTATCACCACGAAACTTATAAGTATATGCACCCGCAGGATACAATAAAAGGGCATTACAGATGGAGACTTTATTGTATGGACAGGGCATATCAGGCAGGTTGTGACGATATGGGGCTTGGTGTGTTATTCGGTTTATATGATTGGCGGTTTGAAGTTATGGGGCTTTTATACCACACAATACATTTGGAAAAAACATTCAACGGTGTAGGTCCGCACACAATTTCTTTCCCGAGGGTAACACTTGCAAACTCTACTCCGTTAAGCCGACACTTAAAATATAAAGTAAGTGATGAAGATTTTAAAAAATTAGTCGCAATAATAAGGTTATCGGTTCCGTATACCGGAATGATATGCACCGCAAGAGAACCTAAGGCAATAAGAGACCAAGTTATAAAACTCGGCGTATCTCAAATGGATGCCGGAACAAGAATCGGCGTAGGTGCTTATACAAAATCAAAAACCGCAAACCAATTAAAAGATGCCGAACAATTTACAATTAACGATGAAATTTCATTGGACAGTTGCTTAAAATCCATTTGCGAAATAGGCGAAATACCGTCTTTCTGCACTGCTTGTTACAGAGCAGGCAGAACCGGTGAAGAGTTTATGAAATATGCAAAAACTCAGTTTATACATAATTTCTGTATGCCCAATGCCATCCTTACTTTTAAAGAATATATTGTAGATTATGCCTCAAAAGAAACTGCCGAAATAGGCAACAAAGTTATAGAAAAATATTTAAAACAACTTGAAGGAACCGAGTATTATAATAAAATTATTGACGGGCTAAAACAAATTGAAAACGGAAAGAGAGATGTCCGGTTTTAAAAGATTAGAAGTATGTTTGTAAAAAATTATCGTATTATGATTTTTTGATGCTCAATGTTATTCCAAGTGCAACTATTGCTAAAGATATTAAAACTATAAACGGAACGGTATATCCTCCGGAAATAGCCAAAAGATAACTTTCAATTGATGCTATAAGAGAAGCTATTAACAAATTCAAATTGAATACCGAATAATTTAAGTTGTAATTTTTCTTACCGAAAAAGTCCGCAATAAATGCTGCCGATATTGTGGGGCAACAACCGAAAGATAAACCTACTATACATAACCCTGCAATACATAATACAACAGAGGAATTTATTACTGCAGTCAATATAACAACCCCTGCAATTATTGTTAAAACATCCGCATATACCATTGTTTTTTTATAACCGAATTTATCAAATATCAGTCCGCAAATAATTCTGCCGAGTCCGTTACAAACAGATAATATTCCGACCATAGTTACGGCTAAAGTTTCTGTTAGTCCGCTTGCAAGTGAAATATCTTTTGCAACGGAAATTACCGTATTACCACATGCTGCCAAAAAAGTTATAACGGCTAATGCTTTCCAAAAAGATAAACTTTTAAGCATTTCCGTTAATGTATAATCTTTTACATTTAATGCAGTTGTATTTGCCGTTTTGTTGTTGGTATCAAAAACTTTTGTTTTTAATATCATTGCACAAGCAAACAAAACTATAAATAATGCTATACCTATTGATAAGTAAGTATTTCGCCAACCGAAATTTGCCGATGCTATTGTTTTTGCGGCAATAGAACCTATAATTAACGAAGAAGCTCCGTAACCCATAAGAAGCACTCCGGAAGAAAAGCCTTTTTTATCTAAAAACCATTGATTTACCGTCGAAATTATATTATTGTATGCAATACCGATACCAAGCCCGCAAACTATTCCGTAACATAAATATAACATTGATATACTGCTGCCGGAAAGAAACGATGTAAAAATAAAACCTGCACCTGAAAGAATTGCCGAAATTATTAATGTATTTTTTAAACCTATTTTTTTATTTAATAAACTGCCTAAAATTCCGCCTAAACAAAAGAAGCTCATTGTTAATGTAAAGTTTACCGTAAGTTGCGGAACGGTCCAACCGAAATTTTGTGCCAAAGGAACTTTTAATATTGACCAAGCATAAACGGTTCCCGCAAACAAAAGTGCAATTGTCCCGACAGCCAAAAACAAATACTTTTTTGTATTGTTCATTTTTTATCCTCATTTAATTCATTTTTAAGTATTATACAATAATTGAAGGTGTAATTTTAATTATTATTTATTTTTAAAATAAAAAAGTTATTGACATTTTTAAGTGTTTGGTATATAGTTATAGTATACACAAACTATACACTAAACTAAAAAAGAGATAAAAACAGGTATGGATTTGATAAAAGAAATAGAATTAAAACGAATTCAACTGGCTCAAATATTACAAAATAAACAGGCATTAAAACTGTTTAGAAGTTGGTTGCTTACGGAACTTTCTTATACATCAAATAATATTGAAGGTAATTCCCTCACAAGAAAAGAAACAATTTTTGCCGTTACTAAAGGTTTGACGGTAAGTTCCATAAAACCTATAAAAGATTATCAGGAAATTATAAACCACGTAAAAGCTTCGAATTTAATTTTAAAACTGTCAAGAAACAATAAAGATATTACCGAAAATGATATTTTAAATATTCATAAAGAAATATTAAAAGGTTTGGAAGAAGATGATTTTATAGGGCAATACAGAAATGTAAAAATACGAATATCCGGTTCAAAAGTAGTTGTCCCTCCTCCTTCAAAAATAAACGGTTTGGTAAAAGAATTAATAACTTTTATAAATTCAAAACAAGTTGATGTTTTGGAAAAAGCAATACTTGCACATTTTAAATTTATAGCAATTAATCCTTTTATTGACGGTAACGGCAGAACCGCAAGACTTCTTTTAAACTTAATACTTTTAAAAAATAATTATTATCCTGTTATCATACGGGCAAGGGACAGGAAAACATATATCAAAAGTATTGAAAAAGGCGAATTAAAAAACGATTTAACAATGTATAAACAATTTATGTATAAAGCAGTTGATAATTCGTATCAAACATATATAGATATGTTTGAAAACAAAACAGAATCCGAGAACGATTTACTTACAATAAGTAAATTTGCAAAAGCGGCAAATGTTCCCGTATCTACCGTAAGGTATTATTTAAGAGTCGGAAAACTTAAGCCGGTTTCAAAAACGGAAAGCGATTATATGTTGTTTTCCAAAGAGCAAATAAAAATATTAAAAAAATAAAAGCAGCAGTTATAAATAGTATTGGTGTTTAAATAAAGGGGGAGTAAAAATATGAAAAAAATAATATTTATTTTAAGTTTTATATTTGTTTTATTTTTGGGATATGGTTTTTGTTACGGGGAAACGGATGTTCGTTATCAAGGAAAAGTTTGTAAAATGGAAATTTTTTCAACGGGTGATATAAGTTCAAGAAATAAATTTACAATTGTAAAAAATGAAGTTGAAAAATTTTGTAACGATAAATATATATATGATATAAAAGTTTTTATGGAAAAAGGCGAATATGTATTTATTGTATTTTATAATTAATTAGCAACTAAAATAAATTATCATCTAAAAATTTGCGATAACTTTGACCGTCGATAAGAAGTGTTTTTGCTATGGGATGTTTTCCTTTTTTATAAGAATAAAGTACTTCTATCCGTTTTTTATCTTCTTGTTTTGCACCAAAAGATTCCATTAACATTTTATCTAAATACTTTGCATGTTTTTCCGAAACATAAAACCGCAAAGATTGTTTATTTAAGCCGTTAATAAAATCCTGTTTTGTAAAAGGTTTATTTTCAAATTGTGTTAAATCCGTTTTATCCCAATCTATTATGTATCTTATGTAATGCCCGGATAATAAATCTCTCGGATCGTATCCTGTAACGGTAACCGTTATTTCCGTTCCGGAATTTTTATCATACCACAGCAAACAATTCCATATAAATAAACATATAACAGGAATAATAAGTAAAAATAATATAAATTTATTTTTCATTTTGCAGCTCTGTTTTTTTTATGTAATTCATTATTTTTCTTAATACAAAAATTGAAACTATAATTAAAATTCCGCCGATAATAAAACCAATACCAGTGCTGAATAAATTACCGTAAGCACTGACAAATAAAAATATTATGTAAATTTCTGTAAGTATTGTAAAATTTCTGAAATAAGCCAATTGTTTTGCTTCAAAATTTTGATACATTTTATAAGCCAATAAAATAAAAATAAACGGAATAGAAATAATATTTTTTTGGCTTACTGCCAATATAAACGCAACATAATATTGAGATATTTTTACAAGAATTGAAAAAGCTTTAGGTAATATAAATTTTTTGTTAAGTTTAAAATATAATTTTAAACTTTTTTCGTAAAATTCCTGAAGTACTAAGAAAATTAAAATATATATTATTGTTATATTGTAATCCAACGGGAAAGGAAGTAAATCTTTTATAAGTGTCGAATATGTATTTTTTATAAAATCATAAAATTGCTCGGGCAAACTGTTAAATAAAAGAATAAGCCACAAAATATTTATCAGATTTGTTTTGCTTAAAACAACAAACGGAATTGCCAATAACATCCAAAACCTTGCAAAAGAAAACCAACCGCCGTCCAAATTGTATATTTGTGCTATAAGCCCGATACTTCCGGCAATCATAAAAAATGAAATAACCAAAAATACTTCGGATAAATTATTTTTATTATTTGTTATAAAATAATAATCGGCATATACAAGTGCCGAAAACGAAATGAAATCTGCGGTAATTTTTAAAAAATTAGGAATTAAAGCCCAATTTGCACCTATTACTAAAATGATACCTAAAGCAATAAGAAGAGCGGCTATTATAAATAACCTCTTTACAAATTTACCGTTGTCGTTATTTGTTTTATAATAATCAATTATTTGTTCCGCCTGTTGCGGAGTTATCAGCCCTTGATTGGTAAGATTTTCTATTTCTTTTTTAGATACTTTCATAATAACAGATTATTAACTGTTTTTTATTTTTTCAATAATTGCATCGCCCATTTGTGATGTGCCTGCGGTTCCGCCTAAATCATAAGTTACACATTTCTTTTCGGCAATAACTTCGGCAACCGCTTTTTCAAGTCTTTTGGCGGCATCAAATTCACCGAGATAATCAAGCATCATTTTACCCGACAAAATAAGTGCCATGGGATTTACTTTATTTAATCCTTTATATTTCGGAGCGGAACCGTGAACAGCTTCAAATACCGCACAATCTTTACCTAAATTTGCGCCGGGTGCAACACCAAGCCCGCCTACCAAACCCGCACATAAATCCGATAAAATATCTCCGTAAAGGTTAGGTAACACTATTACATCGTAAAGTTCCGGCTTTTGAACAAGTTGCATACACATATTGTCTATTAATCTTTCTTCATATTCAATTTTGCCTTCGTAATCTTTTGCAACTTCCCTTGCTACTCTGTAAAACATACCGTCGGTACATTTCATTATATTTGCTTTGGCAACAGCGGTAACTTTTTTTCTGTTATTTTTAACGGCATAATCAAAAGCAAACCTGACTATTCTTTCACAACCGAATTCGGAAAAAGATTTTATTGATATTGCAGATTCCGGTCTTATTTTACCTTTAGAAAGTTCTATAATTTTATTTGCTTCGTCTGTTTTTTCTTCAAATTCCACACCTGCATATAAATCTTCGGTATTTTCTCTGACAACTACCAAATCTATATCCGAAAATCTTGATTTAACGCCTACATAACTTTTGCACGGTCTTAAACAGGTAAACAAATCAAGTTCTTTTCTTATTGCAACATTTACCGAACGAAAACCCGTTCCGATAGGTGTTGTAATGGGACCTTTTAAAGCTATTTTATTTTTTGCTATCGATTTTAATGTTTTATCGGGAAGAGGAGTTCCTTCTTTTTCCATAATATCTATACCTGCCTCGGTAACTTCCCAATCTATTTTAACACCTGTTGCGTCTATAACTTTTGCCGTAACTTCGGTAAGTTCCGGACCTGTTCCGTCTCCTCTGACCAATGTAATTTTGTAAGCCATTGTTATCTCCTTTGAAAAATCGCTTCAGCGATTTTTAGTTTATAGAATTACAGGATTATAAAGTTATAAGTTTTTTTATTTTTGAAATTTAACCTATAACCCGATAACCTTATCACCTCATAACTTTTTGTATTTCAAATTGTTTGAATTTTATTATGTGGCATTTATGCAATATATATTTTACAAGTATCCACAATATTCCCAAACCGTACTGAACACTTCTTTTAAAATTTATTGAAGAAGCTTCGGCAAAATATTTTGTAGGAACCGGAATATCTCCTATCCTAAAACCTGCCAATGCCATTTGAACAACTATATGTTGATCAAAAACAAAATCATTCGAATTTGCTTCAAAATTTATTGTTTCCAAAACTTTTCTTGAATATGCTCTGTACCCTGTATGATATTCTCCCAAATTAAGGCCTAACACAACATTTTCAAGTATTGTTAAGCATCTGTTAAAAAAATATTTGTAAAAAGGCATACCGCCTTTTAGGGCTTCTTTTCTTGTTCTTATTCTGTTTGCAAACATAACATCACAAACATCCTGTTCAATTAATCCAGATAAAAAAGGAACAAGCCTTGGATCGTATTGATAATCAGGATGAACCATAACAATTATATCGGCACCCATTTCAAGTGCCGTTTTGTAACATGTTTTTTGATTTGCACCATAGCCCATATTTTTGTTATGCTCAATAACTTTAAGCCCTAATCGTTTTGCGACAGTAACGGTATCATCCGTTGAATTATCGTCAACAAGAAGAATCTCGTCGTAAGAACCTTTCGGTATTGCATTTAAAGTTTGTTTTAATGTTTGTGCCGCATTGTATGCAGGCATTACGATAACAACTTTGTTCTTTTTATTTTCCATTAAAGATTAATCCTTTTGATTTTGTTTTTCCGTTGCAAAATTAAATAAGTCCGAAAAAGAAATTTTTTCTTTAATCATACCTATTATACCAAGTAAATATATTGACATCATTTCCGTAAAATGTGTTGCGGCCATAGCCGTAAAAGCCATTGTTCCTTCAACACCGAAAAGCCCGAGTGTTATCATACCGACACCTTCTATTGCACCTATAAATCCCGGTGCTGTCGGCAACATTGTTGCAATACCTGTTGTAACTATAACAAACAGGCATTGAATTGCCGTTACTTTTAAACCGAAAGCCGCAAATAAAGTTTGGTATGCATAAGCTTCTATAAACCAAACAATTACCGATGTAATAAAAACTACAAAAAATAATTTTTTATTCTGAAAAAATTTTAAACCGCTTGCAAACTTTAAAAATATGGATTTTATTATATCATTTATTTTTGCAGGTAAATGAAATTTAGCCAGCAAATTTAAGAATTTTTCTTCGTCTTTTGACATAAAAAACAGAACTATAAACATAAATCCGAAAATTACGGCACATAAAATAAAAGATTTTTGAAGCCAGTTCGGAATATTAGGCACAAACATTGCAATTAAAAAAAATGCAATTATAAAAATAACAATATCCATTAACCTTTCAACAACTATTGTTGCAAAAACTCCGCTCCTTGAAATTTCAAGTTTTTTACCGGCTACAATTGCACGAACAAATTCACCAAGACGAAGCGGTAAAATATTGTTCATAAAAAAGCCGAATACCAAATAGTAAAAACTTTGTAAGAATTTCATTTTTTTCATAGGTGCAAGTATATAATCCCACCTTAAACTGCGAATGATATAAGAAAAAATATAAATTATTACACCTATAATAATTAAAGATATATCGGCATTTTTTAATAGTGAAACAGATTGTTTAAAATCTATATTTCTAATACACAGATATATTAAAATAATACTTACCAAACAACCTAAGATAATTTTAAAAATATGTTTTTTAATAATTTTGCTCCTTTAAGAATTGGTAATTTTATCGTAATATTCTTCGTAATAATAATTAAACTTATCATAAATAAGGGCTTGTTTTATATATTTTATTGCATTTTCTTTATCATCAATATTCCAATATAAAACAGCTAAGTTTGCCCACAATTGTCCGCTGTTTTTATAATATTTTAAAGCCTGTTTTGTATTTTCTATTGCTTCTTGAGCATATAATATGTTATTTTTTCTGTCCAGGTCAAATATTGAAAAATTACCGTTTGAAAGTTGATAATAATATTGACTGTTTTTGTTGTCAAATATAATTGCTTTTTGGAAATATTCATTAGCCAAAAAATACCTTTTGGACGAATAATAATCAAGACCTATCTTATAGTATCTTTCCGCAATAACAGGTTTTATAACTATTAACGTTATTATAATAAAAATCAATACCAAAATAATACTATTTATTTTTTGCTTTTTTAATTTTTCGAAATTAACCGTAAATATTGAAGAAAAAAGGACAAAAAAAACAAGCATATTTGCCGGTATAAAGAAACTGTAATCATCTAAATTTAATAATAAAAATAATGTAACGCTTACGGCTATGGCTTTGAAATAAATTTTATCCGAACCGGTTTTAATTTCATAAATTATTTTTTTATAAAATGAAATAATAAGCCAAATAAAACAACTTAAACCTACAATGCCGGTATCTGCCAAAAGTTGGAATATAATGTTATGTGCATATAAAGTATTTACTACAAGTTCGGGTCTGAAAGTTTTAAACAAAACGGAATAATTACAAAAACCGCAACCGAATAAAATATGCTGTTTAA
>Ga0247611_10003853_pt1 | contig 21635 bp, 47 predicted proteins | sample 177DNAGHGhighgp2_FD_192422 | JGI IMG/M metagenome (GOLD analysis project Ga0247611, IMG submission 192422) | Sheep rumen microbial communities from Palmerston North, Manawatu-Wanganui, New Zealand - 1770 DNA GHGhigh gp2 | ecosystem: Host-associated > Mammals > Digestive system > Stomach > Rumen... | reverse complement strand
GAAGATACTATTACAGAAGAATATTCTCCTTGGATTCCAGTTACTAAAGAACTTCCTTCAAAAGAAGACATTTATTTCGTTATACTTAAATTAATGGGAAGATATTATCCTACTGTTTCTATTTACACAAAAATATACGACTACACAGAAGAAAAATATACAGATACTCCTGTATGGACAGATAATAGTAGTGAATGGGGGACTATTATTCTTGATAATGTAGTAGCTTGGATGCCTACCAGAATATCAGAATTTAAAGGTGAATAAATAAATGGATGAAAAAATATTAAATACATTAAATATTACAGAATCACAATTAATTAATGAAATAATTTGTCACACTATTTTTCTTACTCTTTTGTGTTTTATTTTATTTACTGTATTAAGTCTCATTGGTATTTACTTGACTAAAAAAACCTGTGAAGCAGGAGACGGAACTTTAGTGGCTATATTTGGAACTTCCACTTTAATAAGTGTCTTAGTAGCTATCGTTTTATTATTTGATTTAATAGGATGGTGTGTTGCCCCAAATTATAAAGCTTTAGAAGTTATTTCTAATTTAAATTTGAAAGGATAATCTTAATGACTAAATCTGAAGTAAGGCGAATGTTTTATTCAAGTAACACATTATCAAATGAAGAAGCTATTAATGAGCTTATTCAAATGTATATTATGTCTAAAAATGCGAAGAAGCATAATGATGCTATTTCTACAGCTATTAGAGCATTAAATGCTAAAAAAGATATAAATGAAGCTGTTAACAAAGCATTAAATATTCTTGATGTAATTAATCAATATAATCCTTTAGGATATGATGCTTATACAGAATTAACTAATGCTATTGCAAATATAGGAGAACAAAATGAAGGGATTATTTGATTTTGAACTTAGTGTCTATGATTTAATTGTCATTAATGAATGTGACACAAGTGCTAAACTTGAAAAATTAGCAGGTGCTTTACATGAAGCTGTTGAAAATGCAATACTAGATTACTGTTATGACGAAAAGATTGAAGATTACGAACCCCTACACTAATATAAGAGGTAAATGGGATTTCATTGGATACAATATGTTCCAATGTACTAATTGTGAAAGAATATTTACATTATCTGAATTTATATCACTTTGTCCAGAAGCAAACTATGACACTTACGTATATTTATGTTTTTGTCCTAATTGTGGTTCAGATAATAGAGAGGATATATCAAATGAATGAATTTATTAATAGGCAAACTGTGCTTGACACTATAAGAGAGTATTATCATTCAAAAGCACTTTCTGTTTATACAATATTGGAAAATGGAGAAAAGGTTTATCCTATGCGTCTTGTAAGACCAATCGCCAATGAATATATATCATTAACAAAATTAATCGAATCATTACCATATTTAAAGGAAGTAAAAAATGAGTGAAATTTTAACTATTGTGGATTATTTAGAAGAAGATGGAACACTTATGGTTCAAGTCCCAGAAGATAAACTTGACAGAATTAATCGTGTTATATTACAGACTAAGTTTTGGTGCAAAATAATGTATCAAGATTCTCAATCAAAACAGCCAATTAAAGGAAGATGGACAAAAGTTTCTGAAGATGGTCTCCTATCTATTTACTCTTGTTCCAGATGTAATTGTTTTGCACATGAGGCTTCATCTTTTTGTCCTCATTGTGGAAGTCCTATGGAAGAAAATATAATATGAATGACTTAGTAGATAAGAAAGATGTGCTTCATGAAATATCAAGATGGGCAGGTTATCTAGATGATGATATGATTCGCAGAATTCAAATAGGAATAAAAAGACTACCTTCTGTACAATTAGAAATTACTGAAATTATTCAATGTCAAGAATGTATTAGAAAAGATAAATGTAATTTTTATCCCATGCAAGGGGATGAAGGATATTGTAGATATGGAAAAAATAAACAAGGAAGACTTAATCCGCAGAAGTGATGCAATTGATACAATAAAAGCCGCACAAGTAAAGGATGACGGAACATATAGTTGGAGGACACAGAGGAATCTTGACCTTGAATTTGCGGTGGAGTTATTAGAGGCACTACCATCCGTAGAGCCAAAGCATGGTAAATGGTATATAGAGAATAACAGTTTCGTTGTCCTTGATGTTTGCGACAGGTGCATGAGAAGTGTAAGGCACGTTGCTCCGTTTTATAACTTTTGTCCACATTGTGGAGCAGATATGAGGGAGAGGAGTAAAGATGACTAGCCAAGTAGCTATAACATTATTAAAAAACCTTGAACAATCACTAGATAGTTATTGTGAATTAAATGATGAAGGGAAAACCGCATTCGACATGGCTATAACAGCACTTGAACAATTCGGAAATTCCGAACAACTGCATACTGTGAATTCTTTACCTTCCATGCAGTTAGAGAAAACAGACATTGTTGAAATTATGGAGCAGTTACGTAATGCAAAGGTAACAATTCTGCCATCCGCAGAACCATTGGTACTAACCTGTGACGGATGCAGACATGTTGGTACATATGATACTGACTTTCCATGCTCAGGGTGCATCAGAAGGGAGAAAGATTATTATGAACAAGAGCGATGACCTAATCAGCAGGTAGGTGGGAAGAATGACAGTTTCTGAAGAACTTGCGACTTTAAAAGATATAATTGCTGAACTGGAATCAGAATATTGCGAAAACTGCCAAGAGTGGGATTGCGATTATTGCAGAGCCGAAGTAGAAAAAAGGAGAACCGATGAGTAACTTAATTGATAGACAGAAGCTGATTGATGTTTTTACAGGGCTTGTACTATATGCAGACCTTGATGGGGCAACAAAGTCATATTTTGATGGGCTAAAGGAGGCGTACAACTTGATTTGCCAATGCCCTTCTGCACATCCAGAGCCTCGGAAAGGTAGATGGATTGAATATATTCCAGAGCATGGTAAATGTCCGTTTTGCGGCAATCAAGTAGACCTTCTGAACGGTAAAGCTAATAGCTTCTGTGGTGAATGTGGTGCAGATATGAGAGGGTGAGTAAAAGATGTATGAAATGATTAAAAAAGATTGGCCTGCTTTCTACGTTCTAGGGCTTTCGATTCTTACGGCAATTGGCAAATTAGTGATTAGGAAATGGGTTTGGAAGAAGTGAACAAGATGAATGAAGCAATTAGCAAAGCAAGTGTATGTGAAATCCTTGCAGACATATATCCAACAGATGGCGAAAAGGTTGTTGCAGTAGAGGAAATTGACAAAGCGTACGAAGCAATACAGCAGTTGCCGTCCGCACAGTTAGAACCATCAATTCCTCTGTCGTGGTTTGATGGACAGATTGAAAGGCTTAAAGGTTTGGACAATGCATTCGCAACTTTAACAGCAATGCAGATTTTGGGAATGGTGAAGAAATGGAGTGATGAACAAGATGGATGACTTAATTTTCAGACAGGTGGCAATTGATGCACTAGAAGCAAGAAAAGATAAATCCGCAGAGGGTGCCATCGGTTGTTTTTATAACACCATTATTCAGAACGATATAAAAGCTTTAAAGGGCTTACCATCCGCAGAGTCAGAACGTAAGAAGGGATATATGAAAATTAAAGTCATATCCGCATTGGATGGTGAGGGTTTATTTTGCGAAAATTGCAATGCGTATTGTTTGTCACCATTATATAATTTTTGCCCGAAATGTGGAGTCGAATTTATAGGAGTGAGAGGTGAACAGGAATGAGCAGATATTATGTTGAAGGTACATTTGAAGGTTACATCGAAGCAGATTCAGCAGATGAAGCTGAAGACAACTTTGATGAATTAGACATCGAAGACATTACTATCTTAACAGTTTACAAATATGAAGAAGAGGACGATGAACAGGATGATTGATGCGGATACAATTTTGGAAGTTACAAAAAATCTAATAGGACCTATCGAACCATGCGGTGATTCCGCAATAGATAGAGAGCGGATGCAGAATCTTAACAAACTAATTTATATTATTGACGAACTTCTTTTTGATGTTGAAAAAGTGGCAGTTTACTACAAAGACCGCCACGAAGAGTCTATGCGGATAATGGGCGAAAAGGCACATAAAACACTGAATGATTATTGGAGTTGGATTGAAGGATATTTAAGAGATGAACAGGATGGATAATATGATTTACAGACAGGAGGCGATTGATGCCGCAATAGAAGCCGCTTACAAATGGGACGGCTGTTACAGCGTGGAAAGGGCACGCATAATTGCGGATGACCTAAAAGCTTTACCTTCCGCACAGCCAGAAACAGCAAAACGCATTGTAGGTAAGTCAAGAGACGGCATGACATTCTGGTATCAATGTGATATGTGCCACGAGCCTGTGGATGCGCAGGATAACTATTGTCGTGGATGCGGAAGGAGATTAAATGGATAATGTTAAAATTAAAGTTATCGACTCAGATAAATTAATTAATGCAATTAATGAGGGAAGTTATGATGTTAATTTATCTGCTGTTATGGCACTTGGAGCTGTTATGTTGGACACTAAGGAACAAGAGAGTTGTGAATATTGCCACGAAGACTCTGACGAATGTGTCCGTTCAATTGAAATTGAGAAGAACTCGCACGCATGGCTTGTCAGACGGGGGAGAACCATGAAACTTCGTGTCGGCTTCAAAGGTGAATACAGTGAATGTGATATTTTATTTTGTCCTATGTGCGGAAGGAGATTGACAGATGGACGATTTAATCAGCAGACAGGCGGCGATAGATGAAATAAAAGCCCTGTATGAATGGCACGATACGGTCACGGAAGACAGGGCTGTTGACCATTTAAAGAGACTGCCATCCGTACAACCTGAACCGTCACAGGTTGCACGTGATATAGCTACGATTCTTGAGAACGAGCAGGACATGAGAGTGATTGCGAGAAGCATACAGCCAGAACGAAAGAAAGGGAAGTGGATAGAAGTTAATGATGCTTATAACCGCATTAGCGGCAGATGCTCGGCGTGCGGTTGGGAGACGCATATGTATGAGGATGATGTGGTTGGAATGCCGTTTTGTCCTTCCTGCGGCGCTGATATGAGAGAGGAGAAATAAGAATGATTATTTGCGGATTCCCGGGAACGGGCAAGTCAACGATGGCAAAGTTTTCACGTTGGGTAGACTTGGAAAGTACGCCTTTTATGAAGAATTGGCTTTTATATGCAAAGGTCGCAAAGCATATGAGTGACAACGGATATACGGTAATGGTATCGACACACGTAGAAATGCTTGAAGCACTTGAGCAAATAGAAGCAAGATACACAGTTGTGATACCACCTATGACAGATAAAGATACATATCTTCATAGATATGATATGAGAGGAAACACATATGATTTTATTCGACTTTTAGATGAAAATTGGTATAGATGGATAACTGCTATTATTGAAAAACCAACTGTACTGAAAACAGTTGTGGTACTTCCGAAAGACGGGTGTATCCAAGCGTGGGCTGAAGATATGCGAGGTGAGCAAGAATGAAAAAACTAATAGTCCTTCTACTTGTCCTGCTGATGTTGGTGGGATGCGGAAAAATCAAAAGTGAGTCTGACAAGGATGAGAGGTTTGTAACAATCGAAACTAGTTGGAATTATTTGATTGTAGCAGACTGTGAGACGGGGGTCATGTATGCGGTGTCCGATGGGATACATAACCGTGGGACTTTTACTTTACTTGTTGATGAGGATGGTAATCCGCTGATTTGGGATGGAAAATAGGGAAGAAGGAACATGAGTGATAAGGATACCATATACAGACAGAATGCAATAGATGCCGTTTGCATGGAGTGGTGCGGTGTCAAACATCAAGACTGCAAGCATCCATTTGATGTTGAAAAAGATGATTGCTATTGGTGTGACGGATGCAAGACTGCTTTGCGGACATTGCCAGATTTACCGCCCGCACAGCCAGAAATCACAGATGAACGGGCAATAGAACATTTGCAGTCTACTGGATGGATGCAGAATCATGACCGTGAGATGTATGAGAGCGGGTTGAGAGAACAGCTTGCAGATGACAGTGGGAGTTATGACAGCCTTATTCCTTGCGAGGATACCATTAGCAGGCAGGCGGCAATTGATGCGGTTAATAACGCTTTTGACAGAGAAACACTCCTTATGGGATTTGTACGGTCAATAGCTGTAAGAGCAATAAGAGATATGCCATCCGCAGAGCCAGAAAAAGTCTGTATTGCCAGAATAAACTTGTCAGAAGAGCAGGTTCGTGAAGCGTTTGAAAGGGCAAAGAATGAAACCGTTCAAGTGTTGCCTCCCGCACAGAAAAAAGGACATTGGATAGACGAAGAAACAAATTATCTCTGTTCAGAATGCCACAGAGGATGTTGGGTTAACAGTGATTATTGTCCTTGGTGCGGGGCAAAAATGAAGAGGTGAAGCAAATGGATAGAGATGAGTTTATGAACTTTGTGTATGACGAACTGCATAGTGACGGTGATAATAATCGGGCAAACCGCATTATTGATGCCGCTGATGAATATGCTGAAAGCATGATGCCTAGATGGATTCCAGTTATGGAGAGATTGCCAGAGCCGAGGATTGACGTTTGGTGCAATTCGGATTTAGGGCAAATGGTTGGGTACTATGAGGAAAACGTTGAAACATGGTTCGGCAGAGATTATTTGGAGTTAATGGTCACGGCATGGATGCCCCTTCCAGAGCCATATAGAGAGGAGGAACAGGATGCGACTGATTGATGCCGATGCTATAAAGCTTTACTACGGCGGTCTTGTCCATATTCCATATAATGACTTTATTGGCATAGCAAATTATTTCATGAATCAAATTAAAGAGATGCCAACCGTCACTCCCGAACCGCACTGGATTCCGGTCACAGAAAGACTGCCAGAGGAAGATGGGACGTACATTGTATGTTTGGAAGATGGGTCGGTGTTTGAGTATGGCTATATAACCAATTGGTACGATGACGCATGGGAGTATTGCAAGAAAGATATAGTTGCATGGATGCCCCTGCCAGAGCCGTGGAAAGGAGATGCTAAATGAAGATAGGTGACAGGTGTTTTGTCCACGGATATATAGACGAAATCCGTAAAGACACAGTGATTATCAAAAATAAAGGTGGTTATTTTGGAACAGACCCGGGAGAGGTCATCGTGGTTAATGATACAGCACATCCAAATTGGATTCCAGTATCAGAAAAACTGCCAGAGGAAGATGTCGATGTTTTAATCTCTTACCGTTACAAAGAAAGGGAAGGTGATACAAGTCATTCGAACATAGCTATTACGTCTTACGGGCAAATGTATTTTGGTGGAAATAAGGTAGGAATCCATCATTGGAGGGAACCGTTTAAATACTTTCACAGTAATTATGAAGTAACTGCATGGATGTCCTTGCCAGAGCCGTATAAGGAGGAGACATAAGATGGATGATTTAATCTCAAGACAGATGGTGATTGATACACTCAATATTGATGCGGAATTATTGAAACGTGCATTGGATGATATATATGTTGTTAGTGCTGAACGTGCAGAATATGAATGGGGACTTGGGTTAATTGAATCGTGTATCTTCGATGTGAAAGAGTTGCCATCCGTAAAACCTAGATGGATTCCGGTGACGGAGAGATTGCCAGAAGAAGACGGCTTGTATTTTGTCACTACAAGCAAAGGACAGGTTCAAGTTCATGTTTTTAATCATAACGGAAATTCGGAAGAATACTGGATGAGATGTAATAAGGCATGGTTACCACTCCCGGAACCGTATAGAGAAGAGGGATAAAGATGGATAAATACGGATATATTGGAATCGAAACGCTTTTAAAATTCTGTGAAAACTGTAAAGACCATGCTGTTACGCCAAATGATTTTATGCGGATGCAATGGGAAAAGAGGCCAAAGGGCCAATGGATACTTATGTCAGATAGCGATGGTTATTATTATTGTTGCTCACAATGCGGAGTAGAATTGCCTAGATATAGCCTTTCAACTCCAACTTGGGATAATCCATTTCCACAGATGCAAAGTATTGACGAAACAAATTATTGTCCAAATTGTGGGGCAGATATGAGAGAAGGATACGATGGCTGAATTTTATGATGATAAAATAAAATTATTTAAAGAAAAAGAACCAATTATATTTGAAAATAGAACCAATTTCAATTTTGATGTCCAAATGGGAATTGTTTTTCATAAAAGTGGAATATACGAGGTTACAGTTTCTAGAGGGAAAACCATTGTTTCTAAAATTACTGAACCAAAGAATGGGAAATGGATTAGGGTATGTGAAGGTAAATCTATCAAATGTTCTTGCTGTAACGAAGAGTTTAATTACATATCTGAATATATCAATTATTGGAATTATTGCCCTAACTGTGGGGCCGACATGCGAAAAGAGGATGTATAAGAATATGTTTAAATAAATAAGGATGAGAATATGATGATGGTTGTTAATACAATCTGGGGAGAAGCAGAAATTCTTGGTTCTGGTCCCGGAAGGACTTTATATGTAAGAATGCTAAATTGGACCCCAGAACAAGTTGAAAAAATGGGCGGCGAAAAAGAAGCATGGATATTAATTGGAGAACACCAATGTATTTTAAATAGGATTAGAGAGGATAAATAATAGTGCGCTTAATTGATGCAGACGCTTTAACTAAAAATGTTTTAAAATGGTTACCCTCAGACCCATGTGGTCGTGAAGAAAAAGAATTTTCATTTGAAACAGATATTTGTGCGTCAATGCTTATGGAGATTGAGGAGGCCCCTACGATTGGTTGGATTCCTTGTAAAGAAAGACTGCCAGAAGAACAGGAAGAAATGTACTTAATTCAAACTGATTCAAATTATATTTGTCAATGTCGATGGACAAATATAAATCACATTTATACTAATATAAAAGGTCGTTGGCATTGGCATATTATGGATATTCCCAAATATCAAAAGGTAATTGCATGGCAACCTCTTCCAGAGTTATATAAGGGATTTTGATGATATATTTATGAGGGAGAAATAAAAATGAAAGTTTGTATTATTGATGAGGGAAAATATTATTGTTATTGCTCTTCTCTTCCATCTGAATATTTAAATGTGAACGAAGAAGTCGTAGACGCATACTTAGAAGGGCAATCTTCTGTGTTAGAAAGTATTGTTAGAGATATTGAAAAAGGTGATATTCATATCAACTTAGAGTTTATTGAAAAAGTAAAAAATATTAAAACATTTATGCTTGACAAAATTAAATATATAATGTATAATAGGTACAGTAGCAAAAAGAAATAATTCTTATTTACAAGGAGAAAGACAAATGAGAATTCAGACTAGAATGGGATGTTTTGAGAGTAACAGTTCTTCTATGCATTCCATTGTAAAGAGCAGAACCACTGGTGTTTATACTTCTGATGAGCTTTATGATGGGGTATATATTGATAAAAAAGGAAGATGGCATTTATGGGATGACGACCTTATATTTGAAAGGTCACCTTATTCAATCCTTTGTACTTTTAGTGATAAAGTAAAATATGCCTTTGCTTCTCTGGCGGGTATTTATCTGAACGATGAAGAAGCAGATAAAGCCTTTGATGAAATTAAAACTATTATTTACAAGTATCTTCCTACCTGCACTGAAGTCATGTTTAATAAAGGTACGAAAAGAGAATATGTAGATGATAAAGATGGAAAAATTTATAATTGGATTGAAGATAAAAAATGGGATGATGAAGAGGACCTAGACAATTGGGGTTGTACTGGTAAAGTTCCTGTTGACACGGATGAGTCTATTCATCATTTTATCGTTAGAGAATATGAATACTATAAGACTGGTTATGTAGACCATCAAAGTTCAGAATTACTTAGTAACTTTTTAAGAGTAAATAATATTAGTCTTGAAGAGTTTCTTACCCATAGAGAATATTGGGTAGTAATTGATGGGGACGAGTACTGTGAATTTGAGAAACAGTGCAAGCATAAAATTATTAATATTAATAATATTGATACTATCTTTCCAGACAGAGGTGAGTTAAATGGCGAAGAAAAAGAATAAAGATAGATTAGTTATTCAGTTTAAAGATGGTCGTGAAGACACATGGAAAAGTAAAGGATATACTGACTATTATTACGATGGTAAATTTTTTATTATTATTCGAAATAAACAGTGGGTAGGAATGTACAATCTTGACACTATAGAAAAGATTATTTATAAGGATTAAAAAAATGAAAAGAGTAATTAGAAATAATACATTTGAAACTAATTCTTCTTCTGTTCATACTCTTGTGTATCTAAATCAAAAATTAAGTAAGTCAAAATTAAAGATTAATGCAAATGGTATAATCGAGATTCCTCTTAAATATTTTGGAAAAAATTTTAAGGAGTATTCTTCTCAAGAAGATAAATTATCTTATGTCATGACAGCTTTTTGGTGCTATTTTGGAGAAGACATATCTATGTTCGAAGGTGATGAGTGGAAGACTAGTTATTGGGAAGATGTTAAAGACGCACTAATTGAGTATATTAATAAAAATAAAACGTCTAAACGAGAATGTGTAGATATAGTCCCTTATCTTCTTTATGACCCAGATTATGACCATGATGCAGGTTTTGACCATCAAACATATCCAACAGATTTAAGTGACTGTATAGTGGATTTATATAGACCCCATGCTGTTGTGGAATTTGTATTTAATAAAGATATAGTTCTTCAGACTGACTGCGATTAATAAGGAATAAAATGAAAAGACAAATTAGAAAGAGCGTATTTGAAACAAACTCGTCTTCTATTCATTCTATTATTATCAGCAATGATTTTCCTACAAAAAGCGAGATTCCTTCAGTGCTTCATTTTTGTAGAGATGAGTTTGGATGGGAATGGGCAATTTATAATAATTGTGCAAAGAAAGCCAATTATTTATACGAATGTTTAATTGACCTATATTATGATTGGAAAGACGGTTCTAAAACCAAATTAGAACAAGTATGTAATCAAATTAAAGATGCTTTGTCCATGTATGGTATAGAATGTGACTTTGAAGAAGTAACGGCAAAAAATTGGGACGATGGTTATGTAGACCATGGCGAAGAAAATAAAGAATTAGTAGAATATTTATTATCAGACCCTAAGAATCTTATTAGATTTCTATTTAACTACGATAGCTGTATTTCAACTGGAAATGATAATGACTGGTATGACGATGAATATTTTGGAATGCCAAAATATTATGATGGTATAAGGTTTATCAAGGGTAATTGAAAGGATTTATTAAATGATTAAACTTCTTGGAGAATATACGAACGGTAATGTAAAAACTAGAATTTATTCAGATGGAACTAAAATCAGAACAACTAACGATGATGTATTTAGACCTGTTTTCCCAGAGAATTTTGATTGTCAGATTTCCACTTATTGTAGGAATGGGTGCAAGTTCTGTTATGCAGGGTGTTCAGAGTCTGGTAGAGATGCAGACCTATTGTCTTTTACTAACCTTTGGGACAGTGTACATCCTTATACAGAAGTTGCTCTGAATCTTAATTCAAATGTTCCTAAAGATTTTATTCCTTTCTTAGAAATGTTGAAAGACAGAAAGATAATTGCAAATCTAACGGTGAATCAGAGGCAGTTTGTACCTAATCAAGATTATTTACTTGACCTAGTTAATAAAGGTTTGATTCATGGTATTGGAATTTCATTAGATAATGTTGATGAACTTATTCGGTTGGATGTTCCTACCGTTTTCCCCAATGCAGTTATTCACACTATTGCAGGAGTTACTAGTCCAGATGCCTATAGAAAGTTAGCAGATGGCAGACACAAGGTTCTTATTCTTGGATATAAAACGGTTGGTAGAGGGTCTGATTATCTGCTTGATACTTGGGGCACATATAATTATAAATTTACATGGCTGTATGATAATCTTAAAGAATTAAAAGATAAATTTAAAGTGCTTAGTTTTGACAATCTTGCTCTTGACAAGCTTGATATAAAGAGACTTCTTTCTGAAAAAGAATGGGAGCAATTTTATATGGGTGATGATGGAAGCTTTACTTTATATGTAGACCTTGTAAATCAGACCTTCGCAAGAAATAGTATGACCAAAATTAGATACCCTATGGGTAAGAAGACTATTGATGAAATGTTCGCAGTTATTCAAAAGGAGATGAATGAAAATGGATAATATTTACAATGATACTTTTAGTGTGTTTGAAGAAAAGATAAAAGAACCTGTTGAAAAATACTTTGAATATGATAATCCAGAAAACGATTGTAATTATTCAGAGAATATCTTTGATAAAGATAGTAAACAGGGTAATTAATATATGGCGAAGAAAGAAAAAGAGTATACCATTATTGATATTAAAAATAATTGGGTGATACTTGTAGATGATTATAATTATATGTTGGCAAAAGACCTAAAGAAGACGGACGATAAAGGTAAGCCGCAGTTTAAAGTTGAAGGATATTATAGTACGTTGTCCAATGCTCTAAATGGATTTCTTAAAGTGGCTACTACTAAAAAGATTATTTCTTCTGAAAAAGTAAGAATGTCTTTACAGGAAGCTCTAGAAGAAACCAATGGTATCTATCAAGAATATATTGACCTTTTAAAAGAGATAGTAGAAAAGGAAGTTTAATGAATATAGTTTTATATTATCCTTATAACATGATGTTTACTAGACAGGGATTTTGTGGATTTAAAGCAGGACACGTTTATAAAATTAGCTTTGAAGATGGTGACCAGAAAATGGGCGGTATCCTTGGTACTGCGACATATGATTATACCGAACGTAAAAGGATTAATCTGTTATTGCCTTTATCTTCTCTTTCTTCTGTAGAACGCTATTTTACTAGATTTGGAGGATAAGATGGGAAAAGAAGATAATGTATTTGAGTCATTTATTTATGAAATAGGTGGAGATGACGGGACTGCTTATTTTGTTAATCCTACTTATGTAGATGCTATACAGGGTGTAACGACTGATAATAGAATAGTTTATTCATATGAAAAAATGGTTCAATATTTAGTGGAGCATGAATATGTAACAGAAGAAGAAGCCATAGATTATATTGATTATAATTGTATTCGTGGTTTAGGATACATGGGAGACCACTCTCCTATAATAATGTATGAAAGGGACGTTGATGAATATATACTTTGATAACGCTTCTACTACTAAACCGAGTCCATCAGTAGTAGAGGATATATGTAAGTCCATGCAAGAAGATTGGTATAATCCTTCTTCCCAGTATGAACCTGCAAGATTAGTTGCATTAAAATTAGATAAGGCTAGAAAACAAATTGCTGATTATATAAATTGTAATCCAGATGAAATATATTTTACATCTGGAGCAACAGAAGCTAATAATTGGGCAATCTATAATAATATAGTGCAGAATGATTCTTTTACTAACTTAGTAATTGATACAATTGAACATCCTTCTGTTTTTAATCAGTATAAACGCATTAGGCAAGAAAATTTGGTTCATACCATATCTATTCCCTTATATCATCTTTCTATTGATAAGATAGAATTAATATTAAAAGAATTTATGAAGGCTCATAAATATAGTGATACTCTTTTGGTATCAGTCTCTTTAGTAAATAATGAAACAGGTATTATTAATAATTGTATTGAAGAGATTGCTCAAATTACACATGACCTAAATGGATATTGTCATGTAGATGCAACACAGGCTTTAACACATATACCCATTGACGTTGATAAATTAGGGATTGATTATCTCTCTTCTTCTTTTCATAAGTACGGTGGTGTTAAAGGAATAGGTTTTTTATATTGCAGACGAGGATGTCCATTATCTCCTATGTTGATAGGTGGGCATCAAGAAAATAATAAAAGAGCGGGCACTGAAAATACTCCCTATATTATAGCTATGGGTAATCAAATTGAAAGATTATCTAAGACAGAGAAACAGAGATGGAATAAAATGAATGAGCTTAGTGAATATTTACAGTCTTCTGTTTTTAGTACTTATGATAGCCATCATTGCCCTATTAAAAGAAATGGGACTGATTATGAACTAAGTCCTTATATACATTCATATACCATTGAAGGGATAAAAGCTACTGATTTATTAACTTTATTGGCTCTAGATGGGATATATTGTTCCGCAGGTTCTGCTTGTTCTTCTGGTGAAAATAAACCAAGTAGAATATTAAAGAATTTAGACCTATCAGAAGACGAAGCTAAAAGCACTATTCGTATTAGTCTTTGTGAAAATAATACTTTTGAAGAAATTGATTATTTTTGCAAACGACTGACCTATCACATAATTAATTTACAGCATTCGAAGTGAGGTTGTTAGATGTCAGAATATGGAGTTCGAATTTATAATATCGTAGCGGGTTCCATATTTGAAGTAAATCAAGGTGTCAGAGATGTTCTAGATATGAAAGAGGCCATGTTGACTAATAGTCTTTTTAAAGATTATATGGTTAATCATGGTCTTCATATCTGGAATGAAAAATCAACAAGAGACATTATTTGTATTGACTTCAAATACGGGTCACGAAGTTATGAAGACGAAATTAAACATATTGAAAAAATAACCGAAGAAACACTTTATAATGAAGAACTAACAGAAGAACAAAAACAAGCTAAACTTTTTAAAATTCAAGAAATCAGAGAAAAGGCTGAGACAAATAAAGACAAATATGAAAAGTATAGTAAGGATGCTCTTCGAATTAAATATTATAACGAGGGAGTAGACATTACATGGAAAACCAAGAAAAAGCCTAACGCCAAAGAACAAACTGAGACCATTCATTATAAAATGTTATATAGGACTGCGGGGAAAGCAAAACGTGGCTCCTGTATGTTCATTAGAGAAGAATTGTATGAAGTTGCAAGAGATTATTTATATATGGGAATTCAACTTCCAGAAAAGAATGCCCCTGTTGTGGAAATTGGTGCTTACTCTTCATTGGTCACTAGTACAATTGTTGGTAAAATTAGGATTAATCCCTATAATATATTAGTGCTTAAAGATGTAGATTCTTTTTTTAAGAGGGATGTTGTCAGTATAGAAACTAACAGTAGCAAAGAATGCCAAGCTATACATAGAGATGATTATTCATTGAAGAATACTTTATTTGATGGACAAGCATTAATTGACCATTCAATATTTCCTCTTTGGGCAGATGGATATGTTTTATTAAGACAGCATATGTGCAAGATGGCGGCATTTGATACTAATCTTCAATTATGGTTTAAAGATTACTATGGCGATAAATATGAAACTGCTGAAATTGAAGATATGTTTGGGAACAAGCATAAGGTAAAAGATATACTTCTTGTTACCACAGATAATTCAATGAAGTGGGTAAAGTTCTCAGTCTCTTATGATTATTGGTGTCAACATGTTATAAATGATAATGAGTCTATGTTTGGTATTGTAAAAACATCACACCCTAGTAAGCTTGGTAAAGTACAACAGATGAGTTATCAAATGATTAATGCTTTAGATGTTAATAAAATGAAAGGTATTACTCAAGCATCAGTAGATTATGTAAAAGCTTTAAAGACTGATTTAAGCGTATATATGGATTACTTAAAAAGGAACGCCAATTTTGCAAATGATTTTGAAGTTTTAATAGCTTTAGTAGAGCAAGACCCAGATTTTGTTAAGTGTAGTTATTTTAAGGAACGAAGAGTCGAAATAATTGGAGTTTATGTAAGAAACTTAAAGAATGGAAAAATAATAAACTATGGAGATAATCTTACGATAGTTGGTTCTCCTTATGCGATGTTGCTTTATGCAGTAGGGGAAGATGTAGAAAAGGATACTACTCTTCTTCATGAAGATAATTGTATTCAGTGTTACACTGGCTTATTTGAAGATGGAGAGTATCTTGCTTCTTTTAGGAACCCTTATAATAGTAAAAGTAATATGCTATATTTACATAATCATTATGATGAGCGAATTAACAAATATTTTAATTTGGGGAAACTGATTATTGCTGTAAATTTATTGCATACAGATTTTCAAGATAGAGCAAACGGTTCTGACCAAGATTCTGATATGATTTATACGACAAATCAGAAAGATATAGTCGAGTGCGCTAGACAATATTACATTGATTATCCAACTATTGTAAATAATATTCCAAAAGAATCAAATCATTATAATAATACGATGTATGATTTTGCTAAAGTTGATAATAAATTGGCCTCATCTCAGATGGCTATAGGCGGTTCAAGTAATTTAGCTCAGATATGTTTATCTTATACTTATAATAATATAAATGAGAGATATGAAGATTATGTCAGTATTTTAAGCGTTCTAGCGCAGTGCGCAATCGACAACGCAAAAAGGTCTTTTGATATAGATTTAAATAATGAAATTAAACGAATTAAAACAGAGATGGATATAAAAACAAATGGGTATCCAATGTTCTGGAAACCCATTAAAGAATATAATGACAACAGGTATTCTAAAAAAAGTAAGACAACTCAAAAAAAGAGAGAGGTGTTTTATAATTCAAAATTAAAATGTCCAATGAATTATTTATATTTTGAAAAAATAGATACTAGAATTCCTAAAACAATCAATTATCCAATCAGTAAATTTTTTATGGATTACCCTCTAGATGTTTCAAGAAGAAAAAGTAAAGCTGTAGAATCGTTAATTGAGAAGTATTCTTGGGATTTATACCAAAATAGATTTAATATAAATAGTACTGAAAATGATAATACTTTATTATTGAGAGAAGATTTTGATAGAATGGTTGAAGATATAAGAGCTACTAGTATATCTAAGAATTATTTAGGACTGATGTCTTGGCTTATAGACAGAGCTTTTAGAATAACTCCAAATATAAAAAGCACTAATGGTATTATTCAAAGTAAGTTAAATAGAAATAGAGCTATATTAGTAAAAACATTATATAGTGTTAATCCAGAACAATTTTTAAAATGTTTTTCAAAAAACATAAATTTAAATGAGGATAAAAATATATAATAAAAATTATTTTAATAGAAGCGTCAAAAAGTAAGTGTACACCGAATGTTTTGAAGATTGTCAAAAAGCCTATATATTATATGGAGTTTTTTACATTGACCTATAAACTTCCTATGATAAGAAACCAGAAAGAGTATAAAAACAATAAAACAAAAAAACATCATTTATAGTATATATAAAAATAAATTAAAATATATAATTTATAAAATATATAATATAAATGATTATATATTGTATGTAAATATAATACAAAAAATATATATTTAAAAATAATAATAATTAAATATATATATAATAAAATTTATTTATTTGAATATTTTATATAACGTAGATAAATAATACAAATATAAAGTATGAGTAGCTTGGATAAGCACGGCGTTCAGTTAAATATTTATATAAATAAATAAATAATAATTAATTATTATTGGTATTATATTATATATATAATATATATAACGGAATATTCATAGGAAGAAACTCAATCAGTTTTTTCCAAAAGTATTAATGATTAAAAGGAGAAAAAGATAATTTATGAGTGCTTATAGAATGGGAAAGAACGTTTCCTACCACTGTAACTCATTTGAAGACATTGCCAGAGAATTTGGATGCAAACCTTTTATTAAGAGAACTGGCAATGCAGAAAAGTTAGCTAAACAACAAAAGAATTTTTATAAAAGACATATTTGCAAAGCTTGTAATCAACCTCTCACTTGGATTGAAGGAACTAATATTATGAGTTGTACCAATCCAGAGTGTAAAGGAATTGAAAAATCATACGAAGATGATACGGGAGTTAAAAAGACAAGTTATGAATTTTCTTATCAATCTTTAAATGAAAAAGAAGAAGATATTGCAAATAATATCCTGTTATAAATTATTTGTTGTTTTGATATATAATAATTTTTATTTTAGAAAAAAAGGAGAAAAATGAAATGATTACAACTAAGGATTTTTGTAAGATGGTAGCTGAGAAGTCTGGTTTTACTCAGAAGGATGTAAGAACAATTATGGATACCATGGCTGATACTCTTTATGAGACCGTTGCTCTCAAGGAAGAGGATGTAAAGGTGTTTAACGGTCTTACAGTTTCTACTGCTCTGAAGGATGCTCATACTGCTAGGAATCCGTTAACTGGCGAATCTGTTAATGTTCCTGCTAAGTATAAGATTAGTGCAAAGTTTTCACCTTCAGTTAAAACTAGGATTAATTAATTTTAATATATTTATATTTACGCATTTAACGCAAAAAAAGGGGAGTGGGATTTTTCCACTCTCCTTTTTTTTATAATGCAGGAGAGTGAAACGGTTTACACATCTGGCTCATACCCAGAAAACAGCGGGGTCAGCACCCGTTCCTGCAATCTAGTATTTTATAATACTAAATTTATAATTAATGAGAAAAGGAATTAAAAATGATAAAAATAACAAAGGCCGAAGCAATGTATCTACAGCAAAAGGGGTTTAAATTTGGCTCAACACTTCATCATACTGTTCACAATCATGCTTATTATATGAGTGAATATTATAATGCGATGAAATGTTTAAATAACTATAGAAAGTCACGGTTGATTAGAGTATTTGAAAAAAAGGTTGACTAATGGATAAACTATATACTGGATATAAAGTATTAAAAGGTAATACCGATTATATTAATACTTATATGAATGATAAAAATTATATTGATTCTTTTTTATGTAATGAATATTTAATTATCATTAATACAGATACTGGAAATGAATCTGAGATGAGATTCGATGGTGAAAAATTTGTTAACTTAAAACTTCCACCTAGCAGAGTGATTAAAGGTAAAAATGCATTGCAACGCTGTGCATTAGATTTATTAAATAATAAAGACATTACTGTTGTCACCATTCTTGGAACGTATGGGTCTGGCAAGAGCTTTCTTACTGCAAAGATGGCTTTATATTCTGTTCTTGATAGAGGATGGCAATCTAAGGTTTTTGGTATAAGAGAACCCGTAGGTGAAGGTAGTCCATGTGGATATTTACCGGGAGAGTTAGATAATAAAATTGCTGATTTTTTAAAGCCAATAACACAATATGTTGAAAAAGAATACTTTGATGTCGAAAATTTAAAACAACGAGGAGTGTTTGATGGTAATATTCCTTATTACCTTAAAGGAGTAGATTTAGACCATTGTGTTGTTTTATGTGAAGAGGCTGAGGATTTTAGTGAAAAACAAATCCGATTAATTGGAACTAGATTATCAGAAGGGTCAAGAATATTCTTGAGCGGAGATTATGCCCAATCCGTTTTTAACTCTTCTCTTTCTAACCCTCTTGTGAAAATGTGTGATGAATTAAAAGGGAATCCTTTATTTGGTTGTATAGTATTACAAGAGGATGTTAGAAGTGAAACAAGCAAGTTATTTGCTAACTTGTTTAGATAAAAAAATAAAAGGAATTAAAAGGAGATTTTTATGAATATCACAGATGTTCTTGATACAGGACACAACGAATTATATGATGAAATGATTAAGGAAAATATAGAGAATAGAATTCTTGTATTGAATGACAATGTTACTGATAGTGTAATTGAGGATTATATTTTATATATTTTAAAATGGAATAAGGAAGATAAAGATATTCCAATTGAAAAAAGAAAGGTTATTACTCTTTATATAAATTCGTGTGGTGGTGATGCTTTTGCAGGTCTACATTTTGCTGAAATATGTGCAATTAGTAAAACCCCCATAAGGAGTATCGCAATGTCTCTAGTAGCTAGTGCGGCTTTTTATATTTACATAGCTTGCAGTGAACGAATTGCTTTTAAGAATTCGGTTTTATTAATGCATGATGGTTCAATTGAAATTTCTAATTCAAGTAGAAAAGCTTCTGATACGATGAAATTTATTGAACTTATGGAACAGAGGACTAAAGAGTTTGTATTATCTCATACGACAATGGATGAAAAATTTTATGATGACCATTTCGACCAAGAATTCTATATGTATGCTGAAAGAGGGAAAGAACTTGGGGCAATTGATAGAATAATTGGAGTGGATGAAAATATAGACATTAATTATATTTTATAAAAGGCACTTCATTAGGAGTAAAGAAATAATGGATTATAAAAGATTAGAAAATGAAACTAATGAACAACTCATATGTCGTATTTGTTCAAATAAAGATAGTATAGGAACTTGGGAAGATGTCCGCAATGTATTGAATACATTGCTTGATAAAAATTATTCAGAATCTAAGTATCGTAAATGGTATAAGATATATCAATGTGGATTAAAAGACGGACAAAATCAAAATATATCTGAGATAGAAGCTGATATTCAATCTAAAATAGACGCATTAAAAAAAGAAAGAATTAAGCTTCAAACATTAAATATAGAAAGAAATAAAGTAAATCGTGTAGAAGCTAGGCAAGAACTCTTTTACGAGCAAGTAGGGGCTTATATACAGTCTTTGCCCCCTGTCGATAGTTACGATTTTGATACAGATGTTGAAAAGTTTAAAGAGTTCGTTAGATATACTCAAAGTCAAGAAAGTTTTGAAACAAAATACATAGTTGCAATTTCTGATATTCATGCAGGAGCAAATTTTAAAGTTAATAATGGTTCATTAATTGAAAATGAATATAGCATGGACATTATAGCAGATAGGTTCAGTTTTTTATTAGATAGTTTAATAAAGTTTGTTATTGAACGCAATCTTAAATCCATTATTGTTTTAAATTGTGGAGACACTTTACAAGGTCTTATTCATATGAATGATTTAAGGATAAATGAATCTACTGTAGTCAAGACAACTGTTGATATAAGTAGAATGATTGCATCATTCCTTAACAAATTATCGAAATATACAAAAGTATATTATTATCATGTTACTTCATCCAATCATACACAATTAAGGCCATTAAATACAAAAGCTAGTGAATTAGCTAATGAAGACTTAGAATATATTATTGGTCATTATATAGATGATTTATGTGAACACAATGAAAAGGTTGAAATTATTCTTCCAGAGTTTGATGCCCCTTATGTTAAGATTGATATTAATATAGGCAATCAAAAAGAGATAGATACAAGAAGTTTTGATATATATGCCATGCATGGGCATCAAATTAAAGATATAAATCAATCTATAGAGAAATTATCTCTATTTGTTGATGGAAATGTAGATTATTATATTTGTGGACATTTTCATTCTTCAATCGAAAATACTATTTCTATGGCATGTACTTATGATAAAGAAGTACTTATATGCCCTTCTTTTATGGGGGCAGACCCATTCAGTAATTCAATCTTTAAAGGGTGTCATGGTGCAGTTAAGATATTTGGATTCAATAATATTTATGGACATATAGAAACACATAAAATAATAGTTGATTAATAAATAAAGAGGAGAGGTTATTAAAGTCTCTCCTCTTTTGCCGTTATAGCGTAATTGGTAACGCAACTGATTTGTAATCAGTGGACTGTGGGTTCAAGTCCCTCTGGCGGCTTATTTACATTTTTTGAGTTAAAAGGATTAAAAAAGGAGTTGATAATATATGGCATTTCTAATGGATGCTTTGACAGAAGAAGAAGTAAAAAAAACTGGTGTTGCTGAAATTAGAAAGCAATATGTTAAGTTAGCTGATTATTATAATAAGTTAAAAAATTGTGATTATATATATTGCGCAAAATGTGGCACCTTTAAATCAAAAAATACTTTTTATTTGCATAGAGA
>Ga0247611_10003851_pt1 | contig 21652 bp, 42 predicted proteins | sample 177DNAGHGhighgp2_FD_192422 | JGI IMG/M metagenome (GOLD analysis project Ga0247611, IMG submission 192422) | Sheep rumen microbial communities from Palmerston North, Manawatu-Wanganui, New Zealand - 1770 DNA GHGhigh gp2 | ecosystem: Host-associated > Mammals > Digestive system > Stomach > Rumen... | reverse complement strand
AAGCCCAGAATAGAAGAATAATAAATGACGTAACTAGTTGATAATCAATTAGTTACGTATTTTTTATAAGTTTTTTTCTTGTATGTATCTGACTTTCAATACATTACGAAAGTGAAGCGTAATATTAGCTTAAAAAAACATCTGCCCTTGAGTAAATAATCGTAATGACACTAGGTACATTTTATCTAAAATCAATAATTCATAAGGGAAGATTTAAGCAGTTTTATGAATGTTTTACTTATGAAGTTAAAGCAGTTTTATAAGGGGATTTTACTTATGAAGATTTAAGCAGTTTTATTGGTGTTTTGCTTATGAAGATTTAAGCATAGAAAAATAGTTAAAAAAACTGTTTCTTATATTATAAAAAATAAAATTTAAAAAAATAATTCCCCTAAAAAAATGTTATTGTATAAAAAGTATAATTTTGCTTAAAAAATTTGTTTTTTTAAAAAAAAATTGATATATTTGCATTAAATTAAGTTCATTAAATATGAAAGAAGTATTAAAGATTAAGCCGAATCTTATAGAATTATTTCGTAAATACATGATTAGGAAGGCTGAGGAGCCAGAGGTAGTGGAAGGTTATGATGATGTAGACTTCTCTAGTGCATTTGGTGCTGCTTGGTTTAACGAAGAGGATGATGATGGCTTTTTGGAGTATTACAAGGAGAAATACGGCAAGAAGAAGCACAAGCATAGCAAGAAGCATAATAAGGGTCTGATAGATGTAAATATGGGTGACTATGATGATTTGAATAATGGTGGGTTTGATGATATATTTGGGAATGATAAGAAGATTTACTTCTATTATGATTATCATGACAAGTCTGATTATGCCCTTTTTAAGACCGTGTATGAATTCAATGAGTTTTGTGAAGGAATGGGTTACTACATTGATGACAATAAGATTCAGGAAATGATTTATTCCAATGAGTTTCATTGTTGTTTATATCCTGATTCTGAAGAGAATGGGTTAAATGAAGTGGCTTGTGAGTTGAGTTATGGGGAGTTATTTTTCGAAGTGTGCAGGGAAGATGAGTATTGATGTTTCGATAGATAATAAGAGATATGAGTTATCCTTTCTAGTTAAAGCATATTTAAAGAGGGCTAGTTCCATTAACTATGGGGGATATGGTTATAACTCATTTAGGAGTAGTAATTCTCCGATTACTGTACACAGTGTGAGGGAGATAGATGATGTATATAAGACTAGGATATACTTTTATGAATTATCTGACCTTAATAGGATTCCATTATGTTTCACTAGTGTTGACCAGTTCAAGGCATTTTTGAGCAATAATGGTTTATCGATTGATTTCCGTCAAGAAATGATAATACGGAATTTAGGGACGGTGTACGCGTCTTGTTATGAAGGTATAAAGGATATAAATCTTAGGGGGTCTTACAAGAACTTAAAGGACAGCATGAAGGAGAAGGGTGGCAATTAGACTTAATTAAGTACATAGAAGGTATATTTAGGTTATAATATGTGAATAGGTTATATTAATTTTTAGTATAGCCTATTTTTATTTTGGTTATATTATAAGAAATAAGGGAGATTAACTTTTGCTAATCTCCCCGTTATCCTTTCAACCTCAGAAGAGTCAAACAAAATGGTTGAAAGGTAGTTATGATAAAACCGTATATTAGACTTTATTAAGTACAAGGATATGGCTTCATCATTATGTTTTAATCAAACTCTTTATATACGCAAGCGAGTGTTGTTACTTTTTCTCCGTACTGTTTTGAGAAGTGATAATCTAGGAACATCTTTTCGTTTTCAGCATCCCATTGTCCTCCACCAGGTAATCCTCGATAGTTTTTTGCTTCTTTTACGTCGGTTGTGAATTCGAGTACACCATTGGCACCATCCAATGTTTTAAGGTACTCATTATCTGAATTTTGTAGAAAATATCCGCACATAAGTATAAAACTATATTAATATTATTAATGATTATTATTTATAAAGACTTAAATAAGTACAACGACAGTTACTAGAAGGGAACAGATACTAGTAGGTATACTGTAATCCTTTCACTTCTGGGTAATCATCAGCGAACAGTCTTCTTATTTGTTCGCACAGAGGTGCGGCATAATATCCGTCTCTACCTACGTATGCTTTTTCGTAGTTAGTGGTGAACGTGAGTTTTGTTTGCGCAAAATCTATGTCTTTAATATAGACATTTCGTCCACCTTTATCATAATAAAATTTAGCCATTTTAACAAATCTTTTTTAGTTTACATATGCAAAGATATATAAAAAAGATTTATTTTCCAAATAATTGGACTTAAAAAAGTACAACAAGTCAAAGGTCAATGGTAACCTTGTTTCCACATTTACGTATAAGCAGACGTGGACATTAGTACCAAAGACACTTCAACTATGTTATCCTTGGGTGGGATGGTACACCTATGTTCGGTTAATATATGTTTTATATATAATATGATGGTTTCTTGAGAAGTATTTAGGCCAAATCTGTTAAGAAATACCACCAATTACTGAGGAGTTGTTCTTTTGCCCCCTGGATTATTAAGTACTGTTTCGGAGAACTCCTCCATACTTTCAAAGATTGCTGTATCTCCGTCAGCAAGGGCGACTTCACTCATTTCTTGTCAGATATTGTATCCAACCATTTCTTATCATACGACGAACTTTTTGGTACGCCGATTACTCTAACATTAAGATGTTTATCCATATTTATTTAATTTAAATTTATTTATAATATAACGACTTCTTTATACGTTCGCAGTACAGAAGAAATCATCATCCACAAAGCAAACGTCTTCATATTCTCTTTCAATCACATCGTCGGGTATAATCTCGTCAGCGTTTTCTAAGTCTCCGTAAGATGGTGCGTCATAGTCAACGTCCATAACTTCTGCAAATGTACCTTCATCTGCCAACTTCATAAGGTATCTTTCCTTTAGTTCGTGGAGTTGGTCTTGTGATAAATCTTTTATTGTCATATTGCTTTCATTTTTTTATTTGACATTGCAAACTTACAAACGTTTTTTGTGGTGGCAAAGTGATTTTGGCGTTTTTTACTTAATATATTTGATACATGGTTTTCTTACATTATTATATAATATATAAAGAGTGATTAAAATAAATTGAATTTTATTTTGGTTATCTCAGATATTGTTTGTACATTTGCAATAGTTAAACAAAAGATATTATGTTAGTAAGTTCAATAATATGGGAAACGGATGGGATTGAGCAAGAAAGGCTCAGTTTGCCGTATGAAGTTGAAGTAGAGGATGGAATGGACGAGGATGATATTTGTGATTATCTGTCCGATACCTATGGCTTTTTAGTCATTTCTTTTTCTCTCCCAATGAATGATAATGATAGGGATTACTTTGGTGAAAAGATAAATGAAATAGAGGGAAAATGTTCATAAAAATATAGTTATGGAACTAAAAGATATTGAAAAGATAGTTACTCACAACAATGCGGTTAAATATCGTGTGGTAACAGCAAATGGTAAGAAGAAAACCATTAGGTTGTTCAAAACATCTAATGGATTGATTGGCAGATTACCAAAGGGCTATAAGGTTCATGGATATATTTTAGATTACTACGATTATAGTACATGGGTATCGCTTGTGAAGGTAGGTTCAAGACCTACTGACAGAGTTAAACTCATGAAGAAGCATGCTATTGATGCACTAAGGTATCTTAATGAGAGTGGAATGTGGCCTTCGATTAAGAAGGAAATCGAATACTTCCTATCTGATGATAAGATAATAGAAGATGTTTGCAAGGCGATAGAGACAGATTCATATAATAACTTTTACAAAGAGTGTTATGACAATGGAAAGTTTCCTTGGTGTCATACATTCCAAGTATTTGAATCTCTTTACTCAAAAAGGTGTTGGAAATCCATTCCTTATTCAAGCTCTCACATGAGGGAATACAAAAATCAAATATTATCTGAGGCAATAAGAGAGAGGAAAGAATGTAGTTATTCTTGGCATTATTTCCTTGATAATAGGATAGAAGTCACCTATAATGAGAAGACTAATGAAATGCTTGGATGGCTGTCTTGTGAGTATACTGGCTGTGCAAATGGACATTATTATCTCCTATTTGATGCAACGCATGCAATATTCTATGAAAACGATTAAAGATTTGTTTTTTCCGTAATTTGAATTGATGTTAAAAGGTTTAGTTAAATACACTTGTCTGTGAAGATAGGTGTATTTTTTTTAAGAATAAATTTGGTTACTCCAATAAATGTTTGTACATTTGCATCGTAAATCATTTAAAATAGAATTAAAAGGTATGCCACACTTAATAGACAAAGACGCTTTAGTAGCGGAGATACAGAAAAGAAGAAGTAAGCATTTCAAATCTGGGGGAAGTCCTTCATCTGAATATTGTCATGAAGATGATGAGATTCTTTGTATCATTAACACCCTTGAAGTGAAAAAAGTAGACTTGGAAAAGTAAAATAAAATAATTTAAGAAAATGAAGAAAACGATATGTTTCATTGTTTGCCTCATAGCAATTGTGGGGCTATCAAGTTGCACACCATCAACTTACCTTGTGAGTGCAAAGTATGAAGTGTGTTATCCTGACGGGACTAAAGTATATGATAGTTCTGTAGTCGTAACGTCAAGAGAAGAGCCAGTTGTGCTGTGTTATTCCTTCAATGGGACTAACTATATTTCTGCAATCAAGAATGAACTCTACGCAGATGGAACGACTATCAAGGAAGCAAATAAAGCGAGTGTAATCATGAGTTCAACTGCGCCAATGAGGCTTAATAGCCATTTTGTAGAGAAGATAAAGGGCTCTAAAGAAGTGGATTACGACCTAAGATAAATACGAGCGTTTTTCTATTTTTATAATTTGATGTTTGTCAGAATACACCTGTCTGTGAAGATGGGTGTATTTTTTTTATTTTAAAATAAATTGAATTTTATTTGGTCAATTCAAATAATGTTTGTATATTTGCAACAGATAAGTTAAACAATTTAAATAATATAGGTATGATAGTAGATAACACAGATGGGAAAATAAGGCTCAATGGCAATGAGTATGCCACCTATGAAGTTAGCAATGAGACTCTTGTTGAAATTGTTAGAGATTGCAAGGGTAATGAGAACAACCTAAGACTTGCAACTGAAACAATAGTAGAGAGATTTAAAAATACTCTCTGCAAGCGAAACGGAGAAGGAAACGAAGAAATATTCGCAAGAATCTTCAGTGAGTTCGTAAATGGCAAAATCGGTAACAAGCACAAGGTTGCCGAAATGATGGCAAGAGAACATAGATACTTGCAGAATGAAATGTTCAAGGTATGTTTGGGCTATATTGAAGTGCTTGCCGAGAACTGCGAAAAGAAGTATTATGACCCAAGAAACCAGTATGCAGTAAGGACTTCAAAAAAGATAATTGATTTCTTGAACGACAAACCATATTAAGTCATAAATCAAATACAATAAATAAACTTATAATTAACAAAATTATGAAAAAGTCAGTAAATAAAGTAAACAAAGAAACATCGTTTATCAGCAATGAAGTTAGCCTTTCTCTTGAATTGTATAGGGAAGGAAATAGATTTGGCATATGGCTGTCTGATAATTTTGGGGGAAGCGGAATAGAGGCTGTGGGTGATACGCCCGAAGAAGCAGCAAAGAACATAGCCTCTTACATTGCTGATTATTTTTATGAAAAAGAATCTGATTAAGAAGCTATCATCCCCAAAAAATTGCTTTAAATTGAAAAATAATTTGGATTTTCCTTGGTCAATTCGATTTAATTTCGTACATTTGCATCAGAAAAAGAGAAACAAAGACAAAGTATAAACAATTAACAAATAGATTAAAGTTATGGCACACAACATTGAAGAGAGAAATGGTAAGTTTTCATTCGCAGAGAATGGTAGTAGAAAACGTGCATGGCACGGCCTTGGTCAAGTATTTGACAGACCAATGACCATTACAGAGGCATTGGAAGCATGCAGGGCTGACTACAAGGTAAAATTACAGCCGATTGTCGCATTGTCCGATGAGGTCATTACGGCGATGGAGAATGGTGAGCCCATCAACGGGGCAGTGTTAAGGAATCTTATCATAGATGGCAAGAAGGCCACCATGAGGACTGACTTGAACAAAGCCCTTGGTATCACAAGTGACACATACGGGATTGTGCAGAATAAGGACGCATTCAAATTCGTTGACATGCTTTGCAGCGGTTTGGAGAGCAACAGAGAAAACAACCCAGTAATAGAAACTTGTGGTGTTCTCGGTAATGGGGAAAGAGTGTTCGTATCTTGCAAAATGCCGACAAGCATTGTTCTTGACGCAAAGAAGGACGATAGAATCGAAACTTATGTGGTTTTCACCACTTCTCATGATGGTACTGGTGCTGTCCGTGTAATGGTTACCAATGTTCGTGTGGTTTGTTCCAATACATTGAATTGGGCAATGAGGAACAACAGCGGCCGTATTTCGTTCCGTCATTCCTCAAAGGTAATGTCAAGGTTAGACCTCCTCAACAAAGAAAATGCAGAGTTCGCGTACCGCACCCTCGGATTGTGGCAGGAGTATGAGAGCCACTTCAAGGATTCGCTAAATCACCTGCGAAACATTAAGATAAGCGAAAAGTTCTTGCAGAATCTCGTTGCAGAAGTTTCGCTTAGTGAGGAGAGTGTGAAGATTTTCAAGTCGAGTGGCAATATCATGCACGAAGACATTCCCACAAGGGGGCGTAACATCTACCTCGGCATGATGGATTCGATAGAAAGCGGAATCGGCCAAGACATATTGGAGAGTGGAAACGGGCTGTGGGCTATTAACGGAATTACGACCTATTTCCAGAACTACGCCAACTTCAAGGACACTGAGACCATGTTCGATAACATGATAGACGGAAACGTCTATAAAAAGGTACAGAAAGCCTACGATACAATTCTTGCCGCATAGGTGATTTGATGCATAATGTTAGGTAGTGCGCTTGCTTGTGAAAGTAGGCGCATTATTTTTTTTGGTGGAAATAAAATAAGAAAAGTTGCTAAATTCTTTGGAAAAGTCAAATGATTTATATATCTTTGCACTATGAAATACAAGATAAGAGTTTATATTTATTGCGAAGAAATTGGTCTCATTGTTAATGAGGCCATCGATTGTGGCTTATTTGTCATTAGTCAAAGTTTTGATGGTAAGAATGGGATTCTGGCCATATATGACGGGGAAGTATCAAAAGAAGGCCTTGCACTTCTAATAATGTTTGGCATTCGATATTTGCCATTGAACAATTATGGTGATTTCAATATTACTTGTCCAAATTGTGGAAGAAGGATTGAAGATGAGTGGATTCTTAAAACTTATGACGATAATGTTCTAAGTGGATATAATATATGTCATGATACTTGTGGGGCACAAATGGCCGATGTCGAATTTATTTAGAAAATCGTTATACTTTACAATAATTAAATTTACACATTCTGATTTACATTTGTCTGATTAAATCACCAAATACACCTGTCTGTGAAGATGGGTGTATTTTTTTATTTTAAAATAAATTCAATTTTATTTTGGTTATTCCAATAAATGTTTGTATATTTGCAATGTCAAGCATTTAAATAATATATAATATGGATAAAATTGAAAATAGAATTGCGTATAACCTATTCAAATATGAAATGGATAGATTAAGCAAAATAACTTTCAAGGGTTATGTCAAAACGATGAAAGAGATAGGAATTTCTTACATTGGTAGGTGTAACCATTCTGCAAAGTTAAGCCATAATGAGGTTATTAACATGCAGACATATGGAATTTATCTCGCGTCCTCAGACGCTTCTAACATTAACGTATGTCCTAAGAGCAAAATGTGTAGAGAGGCTTGCCTTGTTGGCAGCGGATATGCAAAGATAGATGCACTATCAGGAAAGAATGACGTTATTGACGCAAGGATAACCAAGACAAGGTTATTCTTTGCAAATAAGCCTTTATTCATGAAGTTAGTTTGCATTGAGATAAATCGTGCAATGGGCAGGGCTAAAAGGAGCGGTATGCAGTTTTCAGTTCGTCTGAATTGTACAAGTGACATTTCTCCACTTGCCTTTACATTAGATGGTAAGAATATCTTAGAGCTATATCCAAACGTTTCTTTCTATGATTATACAAAAGTTCGTAATTATTGGAAGATAATGGAAAAATATAGTAATTATTACTTGACATTTAGTCGTGATGGTTCTGAGGAAAATGAGGCTGAATGTATGGAGTGGCTTGCAAAGGGCAATAACGTTGCTGTGGTGTTTGGTGTAACAAAGCAAGATGAACTTCCCAAAAAATGGCGTGGATATGAAGTGATGGTAGGTGATACCTATGATTATCGTCCATGGGATAAACTTCAAGCAGGGAAACAGATTGTGGGATTAACCTATAAAGTTCAAAAGAATGACTTTGAAAAGGTGAATGGTAGAAATGTCTTCAAGGGGATTCCAGATATTCCGTTTATTGTTAAGATAAGTGATAAAGATTGTGAGTTTTAAAGGCTCACAATCTTTTTTTTAAAATAATTTGGTCATTCCAAATATTGTTTGTACATTTGCAATGTTAAACAAATAAATAATATATAATATATGAAGTACGTTTTATTATACGACAAAAAAGATTACCAAAGTATTGGGAATACTCTTGGCCTTGCTGCCACAATAAGTAAGGGTGTCTTCGAAACGGAAGAAGAGGCTGTCGAGGCCTTGAAAGAAGATGTTACCAAGTTCGTAGTTGATTACCTTGAATTGGATGAGGAGGAAATTGCCCAATATTCCAAGGATGGAAAAGTGGATATTGAGAAATTGTTAGAGGATTCTGAGTTCGATTATGACTATTCCTACAAATGTGTCAGCCTTGAAGATAACCAAATGTCTAACAACTGGAGAGGCTTCTATTGGAAAGTGATTTCAATATAAGGAAAAAAAAACCAATAAAAGTTTTGGTCATTTCAGATAATGTTTGTATATTTGCAACAGATAAATAAATAATATAAGTTTAACAATAAAAAAATAGTAAAATTATGGAACTGAATGTAAACGATGTAGTAAAGATTAGAAAGGGCTCTTATGGAGTGGTAACAGGCTTTAACGGAAAGCCCGCGGCAATTTTGTTCGCTTCATTCACAAGTGTCGTTGGCCGCTATAACGACAAGTTGAAGCACAAGAACCCGAGCTATGACATCGTGGCCGTGTATAACGGAGAGAAGCTATCTTCCTTCAAGGAGGTGTACAAGACGAAGTTCAACCCTGAAGAAGCGGGTCTTGAAGTTAAGTATGCTGAGTGATTCAATCTGACCATCTTAACATATTTTAACAAATATTGGGAAGGCATAACTTTGCTTTTCCCAATTTTTTTTTATATCTTTGCAAAGAACTTATTAAAAAAATAAAGTAATATGAGAATGAGTACAAACGAAAGTGAGATTTACAAAAAGTTCTATGGGCCTAAGATTTGCACGGAAAATCTTAACATAGAAGGTGTGAAGACACAGATACCTTGTGACATATATGATGGGTATGCCGTATGCTTAGACCATAAAGGCCATAGGTACGACCTTGTTTTTCCCCAAGTAAGTGCGATTAAAGAAAGCACGGAGTTAATGAACGCCGTCATTGACTATGTTGGTGGCATAACAAACAAGGAGGAGATAACGGCAATACATAGCTTAATAACTTTTAGTAGCGTGTATAAGGATGGAAAAGAAATAAAACCTAAAAATTAAAAATCATATGGGAAAATACGTAATAGAGTTGAATTACAACGCCTCCATAATTCGTGAAGTGGAAGCGAATGATGAAGGGCAAGCATTAGACCTTGCAAGAGACGCAGCAGAAGACGCTGACATTAGAGAGTTCACACTAGGGGGTGAATCTGAATCAAGGATTCTAAGACGTGAGTGAAAACTTTTAATTAAATCTCATGAAATAAGAATGAATACACTTGTCTGTGAAGATAGGTGTATTTTTTTTTAAAAAAACTCATAAAAGTTTTGGTCATTCCAAATATTGTTTGTACATTTGCAACAGATAAACAATTAAATAATATAATAATTATGGAACAGAACAATAGAATCACCCTTGAAAAAAGGGTATTGGCTATCGCAGACAGCGGAAAGGCTAAAGGGATGCCAAACAAGTTCAATCTCCCTCAGAACAAGGAAAATCGGGAGAAGCACATTGGAATCTGCAAGAAACTCGCAGAAATCTCCAAAGCGCACAACAATTTCCCAATTACTTACCTCGTTTACTTCGCAATCGGCAAGAATGCTCACAGAATCTCAGTTTTCTTGGATGGTTACAAGAAAATTGACGAAAAGAAGGCCGAAACAATCCTGTCATGGATGGATTTGTTTGCGAAGCACCACAAGAACCCAAAGATGGCAAAGAATGCCAATATAGCGCATGCCTTGTGCAAGTTCTACGACAAGTGCGACAAGACAACCAAGGCTTTCAAGGCCGCGTTGAATGGTGCTGAGGCAGACCCAACCATTAAGGATTTCAAAGGCGCGATAAAGGCCTTGGGAATCGAAAAGAAAGTGGAGACAGAAGAAATGGCTATGGCAATGGCCGAAGTTTAACCCCAAAAAAGAAAAAAGCAATGAAAAGAATATTATCAGCAGTATTATTGTTCATGCTGACAGCGTGCCTCATCAACTGCACACAAAAACCAAGCAAGTCAGTCAAAGGAGAATGGGAAGTTGTCAACGTCCAAGGTTTCTGCCGAGAACTTGGTGGTGAGTTCTCACAAGACTTCACGGCAAACAACACAAGACCAGTGGATATTGTTGAACGAGCCTACAGGTTCAAGATAAACTTCCAAGAATGCGGGGTGGTCACGATAACCCCGTCAAAGGAAGGTGAATGGATGGATGATAAAACCGACAATTACATCTATATACAAGATGGTGAACAACTCAGAATTTTGGACGCGGAAGACCCGCTTAGGATGAATGAGACCTTCCAAACGGAATTTATAGGCAAGTCACTATTCCTGACCACATACGACGGCGATGAGTACGTTATTTATGAGCTAAGACGTACAAAAAACTGACAAAAGTTTTTGGTCATTCCAAATATTGTTTGTATATTTGCAATAGAGAAGGATAAAACAAACCAAAGCGAGTGGTTAGTGCCTCATCGGGAAATGTCCCGCTGCGCCGAAACCAAGAATGGGGAAACCTTCTCTTCTTTAAAATCTCAATACGACCCGCCTTGCGCCCCAATTGAACGGGAGTAGCCATTGGTCATTGAGTGGAATAAAAATAGTAACATTGGGGGACAAATCCCCCGCAAAACAGAGAAATTATGGAACGCCCTCCTCCCTAAAATCATTTTGAACCGTAGAATTTTTTATTAGTTTAATATAGAAGCATAAGAACAAGTGTAATGAAAGCAAGAGACCGACCCATTTAAGAGAAAATTATTTAGTGCTGTTATTATAAATTCTTAATTTCGTGCCCGCGAGCGCAAATGTCAGTTCCTCTCCGCTCAAAGAACCTTTTGGTTGGCTGATTCGAGCCGATGTTACCAAGGTCATGTGGTGAGCCGCTACGACAAATTCTCGGGCTGTTAAGACTGAGGCCTAATTCCTATCGCTTTCCCAAGCGCTGCCTCAACGCCATTAGTCTTGCCGCGCTACCAATGACGGATTCTCAATGGCGTATTTTTTAATGGCGATGTTTTTAAAATGGTAAACATATATAGGTTCGATTCCTATTTCGCCAACTACGTATTTTCCATGATTTAAATTGTTTGGCTGTGAAGCATCGGGTTTATTTATAACTCGGTGCTTTTGCTTTTTAAAATAAATTGAAAATTATTTGGTCAATTCAAATAATGTTTGTATATTTGCAATGTCAAACAATTAAACAAATAAATAATATGAGTGTAAGAAGTGGTTATAAGACAAGCAGAACGCCGTTAGACGTGTATAATGGCTATCGCATTATCAAGGTGACGGAGATTGAATATGCACGCAGTATATTTGACCCTTCACGTTTTTCTGATTACCCCGAGAAAAAAAGTGTTTATTATACTTTCTGCAAAGAGGGTGACGAAAAGAGACCATCACAGCACTATAGTAGGGTTTGTGCGCACTCCATCAAGGAATGCAAAGAGTGTATTGATAACTTCATCAAGGATGATTCCATTTATTTCACTGCTGAGGAACGTGAGAAATACGTTCATAAGCCAAATAAGAAGTGCAATTATACCTATGGCTATGATAGCCTTATGAAGCTACTGAAAGAGCACCAAAAGGCTGATAAACGCATGAAAATCCTCATTGAGGACAGACTTACGGATGCCAATTTCCATCCAGAGAGTGGTTTGCTTGGTGATGGTGACTATGATGGTTATATTGAGTTGGTGAAAAAAACTTACAAGTTCCGTGAGAAATTTGAGGTTTACACCGAAACAGAGTGCAAGCGTATCAAAGACCCCAAGCAATTTGAAGATGGTTTAGCAAAAGTGATTGCTGATTACCTTGCAAGTCAAGGAGTAAAAGATACATCTGTAAAAGTTAAGTTTATAGAAGATTGGTAAAATAATCTTACGATAGGAAAATAGGAAACAATTAACACAAAAAAATATTAAATATGAGCACACCATCAAAAATTATTCTTAAAGTCCGTAGAGAAGACATAGGACGGAAAATAAAGTTCAATAAGGCCAAGTTGCCAATCCCACTTAAAGAGTGGGTTGAAAAAGACATACATGGTAAAATATGGCTTAACGAACAAGGCAAAGACCTTTGTGAAGGTATTACCATCAAAGGTGATTACATTGGGATATATTGCCGTTGGGATGGGTATTTAGACGGTGTTGGAAGCACGCTCAAAGAGTGTTTCAACGACTATGAGACCGCCCTTAACTTAATAGCTGGTGGGTTTTGCAGCGTAATCACTTCTGACTATATCAGACATTATGCCGACAGGAGTAATCAAAAATGGGATGATATTAAGCCCATTCAAGGCTCACTTGAAGAAGTATGTAAAAACATATATGGGAACTTTACTTATCTTTTTGAAGATAATGTGTGGAAAACTGGAGAGGACAAAGAAGAATTTCACGATTTCTGAGGAAAAACGCTAAGATTCCTTAATATAGTTTGGTGATTCCAAATAATGTTTGTATATTTGCAATAGTTAAACAATTAAATAATATATAGATATGAATACATACGAGACACAATTAGGGTATCAAGTGATAGAGACCATTGATGGACTTGACGTTACAGAAAACGAAGAATTTGTTTGTGAACTCTATGGTAAAACGCTCAACGATTATCGTACTGACAGAGACGATGATAATTCCGACATTGACGATGATAAGTTGGAAGCGGACATCAAGGAAATGATTGAAGTGGTTGAATTTATTGAGGACCATTTTGGCGATTCCAAATAATATTTGTACATTTGCAATAGTATGGCACATTATAACGAAAAAGTTAGACTTTCTACAAAGTTCAAGAGGTTCAATGTTTTCACATCAAGTGGGACAAACGTAGTAGTGGAGAGTGACAAGCCAATGACATTGGATGAGGCAATGTATAAGTATAAGGCACTTGCCATTAGCGGAATAGATTAAATAGGCTAAAAACAAAATAGAATTATGAGAAGATTAGCGATTATTGACCATGCGGCTCACGAATTGATGATTGAAGATATAAACGAAACTGAGTTGGAAACCAAGTATGGCGGTGACGAACAAGCCTACATTGATGATAATTACATCTTTGAGGGCGATTACTCTTGGGATTGGATTACTGATGCCCTATACTTTAACGAGGATGGTGACCCCATTGAGATTGATTTTGATAAAATTGGTAACATTTATTAAAAAGTAAGCAAATATGTTCACTCTATTCACATTACTTATCATTATTTTTTGGCTATCCATATCAATAATGGAAGATGGTCTTGAATACACTTGCAAGGAGTATCTTAAAGGATTATTTATGATGCTATTGCTTGCAATGGCCATTGATGGGTTCTTCGAGCTTATTGCCTGCCTTGCGCGCAACCATTTTTTTTGAAAAAACTTGTGATTTTCCTTGGTAGTTCCAATAAATGTTTGTATATTTACAATAGTCAAACAAATAAAAATTATGGAAGAAATAATTAAACTCCAAAAAGAGATTAACAAGAAGCAACGTAAGGTTAGAAAAGGTTGTATTGAATATCTTAAAAAAGCCGTCGAAAAGGCTGGTGGGACAATCTGTGTAGATGATGGAGAACTTATGGTAACCTACGATGGTGGGAGTCACCCAGAATGGGCTAACAATTTATACTCAATGGTAGAGAGCGTTTTTCTCAAAGATGGCAAACTCTACCTTAGCATAGAGGACTGCGATGAGTATGAGATTAACCGCATAGATACCGATGAAGTCTATGCCGTTGCCACGCTCGTTTACAACATGCTTAACGAGAAGTAGAAGAGAAACAAAGGGGTGAAATATCCCTACCACCTTAAAAAAAGTAAAAAAAAGTGGGTTGATTGTTTGGTCAATCCATTTTTTGTTTGTATATTTGCAATAGTCAAACAAATAAATAGGAGAGTAAAATTATGAATATGGTAGAAAAGGAAAAAGACCTTATTGGGTTTGCCCATAAGGTAATTAGTTTTCGAATGAATGTTATCAAGGCTTGCAAGGGGCTTAACATTGGAGTGCCCACTGACGAGCAGATAAGTGCATACATCAACGATTATGGGTTGCATTTTGACGATTTTATGGCTGACTACGTTGAACATGAAGGTATGTTCCGTTGTCTTAAAACACCTTTTGAAAAGTTTAAGAGTGCGCTTGCTGAGATTACATTCAGTACCAAGCCGACTGACGATGAAATAACGGCTTTTTTCCAAGCAAATGGTAATAACGTGCTGCTGTTCTGTGAGCAGCGTACAATTAAGGAAATGAGCCCAGTTGTGCGAAAGACTTATCTCAACACGGCTGAGAAACTATCGGAAGAGAAACTTGTTAAGTTGTGGAATATCTTTATTGAGGAAAGCGCACAATATGGCGAAGATAGTTACATCTATGACCTCACAAGTGAGGACGATGGGAAGTTCTTGGCAAACCACATGGATGGCGCACAATTGAAGACTATTTACAATATGGCTGCAAAAGGGGCTCGCTTTGTTCAATGGTTCAACCTAAACGATGGTTTTATCTGTGAGAAGAAAAACATAAAGCAAATAATTGTTGCCTATTGGGAAGAGATTTTCGAGCGCATTATGCTCTATCCGTCTTGTTATAACTTTTGCGTAGAAATTTACTGCGAGGGTGATGCAAGCACATATTTCGATGATGTCTTTTTCCCAGTGATTGCCAAGGAAATAGGCTATATTGTTGATGGTGACAAAGGAGTGATAAGGCATATTTAACATTCATAATCTTTTGTTCTATGTGGGCGCAACTTAGGTTGTGTCCACTTTTTTTGTTTATTTGTTTGGTTATCTCAAATAATGTTTGTATATTTGCAATGTCAAACAATTTAAAGTAATAATGAATAGAATACATTTTAAACCATCTGAGTGGATATGCACAGACCCCGACCAAGGTCAATTCTGTCGTGTAATTAACTCCCATACATTTGAATATATCCAAATCAAGGATATGAGGGGTAAAGAGCATTCAAAGGGATTACTTAATGCCTTGAATGACAAGACACACATTTCTGATTGGTATCAAGGAGAGATTGATGTCAATGATTACACCACCAAAGAGATAAATGAATACCTCTCCGCTTATGGGGACATTCTTTATAATGTAACAAACGAGCAAGATAGAAATCAACTCATTGCTGAATGTATATTTGAGACTGATTATTGTTGGTAAGCATAAATAAAACAAAAGAGATATGAATAAAAAGTTTGTAAGTGAAAGAATACCAGAGATTACCTATGAAGTTGTAGGCAATTATTGGTTGGATGATGATACTTATGTCGTTGTATTTGGCGATATGACAGACGTTGATGGTGATACCTATCATCTTGAAGTTGAATATCACAAGGATGAGAATAAAATCGTCTACATAAGGGTTTATGAGTATGAGACCATTGAGGCTTCCAAGTTTGTTTCCCCGTGCTTTAAGAAGCAAATTGAGGAATATGTATTGCAGCAAGTTGGTGTACTGCAAGAGGGGAGAACAATTACTACTCGGAACGTTACACTCGAATTGAAGTTGGATATTCCACTTGACACGACTATTGGGAAATTGGAAAATTATCTATCCAACATCAAGTTCGAGGCGATTCATACCACATCGCCAAAGGATGAGGGTGGGATTAAGATATTATCAATAAACGAAGTTAAAATTTAGAAAGGATGATTGAATACAACAAATATAAATACTAATGCTTTCATTGCTGAAGCATTTTGGAATTGTTAACAAATGTTAAAATACCATTAGGGATTTGTGATTGTCAAATCTTTTATATATCTTTGCATTGTCTTTGAAAGATTGATAGTGAAACTAATGTTGCGGTGGACAACTCGAAAAACCACCTTTTGGTAGATACCAGAGGAGAACAGAATCCTTGTGGTTCTGACGTGGACAAATGGGCAACACCAAGTAAGTGTTGTGTCGCTTTTCAGCGACTTCGGCGGTTCAAATCCGCCTCTACCAACCATTACTTTTACTTTAATTGTTTAATGCTTTGTGAGCCTAGTGGGTGCGGAAAATAACCGTGCCCACTTTTTGTTTTCACATGCCAATAAATTCAATTTTATTTTTGGTTATTCCAAATAATGTTTGTACATTTGCAATGTCAAACAAATAAAAAGGTAATAAATATGAGTAGAGCAAAAGCAAAACTTGCTATAGTCCATGACTTACAAAGAAAGCAAGATGATATAATCTTAACAAAGAAAGATTGTGATATGATTGCAAAAGCCATATTAGAAAAGTATGGATATGAAAAAGTTAGGGAATTGTATGTATTTTTAATAAGATTAGGACGATTATGAAAATAAAAGATGAATTTTTAAAACATATTAGCAAGTCATTTAGGAATGTAATATTCCAAAACAGAACTGCTGAGTGCATTCACAAGGTGTTGTCCGTAAAAATAGGTAAAAGTGACAATATCACAATGTTACCCAATATCCCAACAAACATAAAGGTTGAAATGTTAGACGAAGAGCACGACAAGGTAACATTCCCTTACGAGGATATGGAAATAATAGCCTTGTTCACATGGTTCAAGGGGAATGGTGGCTATGTGTTGGCCTCTGTGGAATAAAATTGGTATCAACAAATATATAATTTCCTAATATTATGACAAAAGAAGAATTTACAAAGGTTCTCAATGACCTAAGAGAAAGAGAAAAAGAAATAAGGAGGATTCGTGAACAAGCCACAAAAGAGTATATTGAGACGAATTCCGTGTTCAAGGCTGGTGACCGTGTCTCCGTGGATGGACAAAACGGAGTTGTGATAGGGAATGAGATAAATTACGACAATAACGTCATTCCAATCGTCAATAAACAAAAAAAAGACGGAACTCCACACAAGAGTGCACGAATCCACATTTGGTATCGTTCTAAAGTCAAAAAATTGTAAACATACTTGTTGAGTTGTATAAGCATTACTATAAATGCACTTGTCTGTGAAGATGGGTGCATTTTTATTTCAAAATAAATTGAAAATTATTTGGTATTACCAAATATTGTTTGTATGTTTGCAATAAAATAAGAGAAACAAAATATTATGGCTAAAAAAGTTTATGTCTTAAACAATGGGGAGAGACAAGAACTATGCTCCTACCCAAATACAAAAGACAACGATATTTCCGCAAAACTGATTGCGGAGGCAATATCTACACGATTCAAAAATAAACTCCCACTGATGGACTATCCAATAGCAAAAAAGATAGTGTCAAATGGGGAAGCAAACTTTCATGAGTATAAATTTATAGTGGAATAAAATGAGTTTAGTAAATTATATAATAGCACACGGCAAGCGTGACATTAAAGGTGGAAGTGTACTAAAACTGCAAGTTGAACACACTTGTGTAGTCGATGACAGCAAAAACAGATTAAAGTTTGTTGGATTGCGTGTCGCCGATAATGATGAAGTCAAAGCATTGTTTAGAAGCACTAACGGACACATCTATGCGTATCCATTCGGAGAACTTAAAGATAAACTCACAATGGTATTCAATTCCGTAATGGAAATTGTTAACAAATGTTAAAATACCATTGGAGATTTGTGATTGTCAAATCTTTTATATATCTTTGCATTGTCTTTGAAACGATAAACATTGAGTAAGGCCAAATGGAGAACAAATCCCTCTGAATAGTTCAAGATGTGAGGGCGGCGATAGAAGACGAGAACACCATAAAACCTTACTTACACCATAGGGTTGCGGTGGACAACTTGAAAAACCACCTTTTGGTAGATACCAGAGGAGAACAGAATCCTTGTGGTTCTGACGTGGACAAATGGGCAACACCAAGTAAGTGTTGTGTCGCTCTCAGCGACTTCGGCGGTTCAAATCCGCCTCTACCAACAATGGTTAAGGAAATGCGTTTTAAGGTTATGTTTAGAGTGGAGTGGCATGCCCAAAAAGCATGCCATTTTGCTTTCTAAGAGCCTTAAACATCTTTCTTGATAATTCCCACATCTTATGATAATTGAAGCCAATATAAAGCGATTTAAAGGCATTTCTTATTTTAAAATAAATTGAGTTTTATTTTGGTAGTCTGAAATAATGTTTGTATATTTGCAATGTCAAACAAATAAACAATAAAAGATTATGGATTGTTTGCAATAGAATCCGAAGCCGTGGAGAGTGGAACAATATACTCACCATATTCAAGGGAACTATGCCAGGATTGCGATAAGTAAGCTAAGTAGAAGGGAGGCTTGATAATGGCCTCCCTTTCTTATTGACTTAATTAAGTACATAATAACAATTAAGGCCTTGCAAACTTAATCGCAAGACCTCAATTTAACAAAATAAATTAGGATTGTGCCATGTCGGGGTGGCGTGGCTCGAACACGCGACCACTTGCTCCCAAAGCAAGCACGCTACCAACTGCGCTACGCCCCGTTATTCATTGCAAAGATATATAAAATATTTGGGAATCACAAATAAATATCAATCTTTTTCACTAATTAAACCAATCTCAATACATAATTGGAGTAACTCCTTTCGTGCGGCTATCCCATAATGAAACTGTCTCAGTAAACGATTGGCCTCATCCTTCTTATCCTCGGGAATCCTACCAAGGTTCGTAACAACCATGTTATATGCCCTGCCACATAACTCCATTTGCCTATAGAAATCCATACTAATAGACTTAAATAAGTACAACACTATTAACTTTCTACATAATATTCTATGACATGGTAGTTCGTAGTGTTAACAGAACACTCTGCGTTTGGAATATGCTTTATGAAACCAACCCCAAACTCGCCGTTGTATGATTCATCCCTGCCATGTCCCTTCGCAATATAGCCTTTGCCGAGACTTGAGTGATGGAACTTCATGTTAACCTCACCTACTATCTTTGCGCAATGGTGAGAATCCCCAAAATTGGAGTTGTAATAATTAACGTACTCATTTGCCTCATCTGATGAAGCAAAATATTTTCGATAAAATTCCATGCCATGTTGGCTTAATACTATTTTAATCATACGTTTTATTTTTAATCTATTGTTATTCTATTGTAAATGTACAAACATTTTTCAAAATAGCCAAAAATATCTGTACTTTTTTTAAAATAAAAAATGCGCCTATCTTCACAGACGAGCGCATCTATTTACTTATTTTATGAGAGTCGTTAAATCTAACTTGCATATATCATTGAAGCAGCGACAAGAGCCTCATGTACCTTGATTGTTAGTTCGCCACAACTGATGGACACAATCGTATCTAATTGGGGCAGCAAAAAATGTTGCTCATGAGCAGCATCTATGCCCACTTCTAACTGGGTAGAAGAGATATTATGGTTCTTCTTAGTCTCCCAACGCTTAATCTCCTCTACTTCATTAGTAGTAGCCTCACGGCCGTCAAGGAAATACACACAAGTGGTTTTATACCCTATCTGATTTTCATTTCTACCAAGTTTTAAGTAAACTTTACTCTTCGTCTTTTTGTCCGTTGAGAAGAACTCAGGGAACAAGGCACAAGGCTCATGCCAATTCTCCCGCAATGTAACTTGCGGCTCATCATTTCCGAGCCGTTTGGCCGTGTTTTCAACACTTTTCTTGTAATCTGTACCGAGGGCGAAACCGCTATATGTCTTGCGGACGATTACCCTGCCCAAGAAAGGATTCCTGTTTTCGCCTCTGCCCTTATTCATAGCAGAATCATGAGATTTTTCGGCTACCACGATAGTGGCCACACCCTTCTTTACATTCGTTGCGATTAAGTCCATCACTTCTTCTACTGCGATTGAACTAAAAAATTTGTCTTTTGTTTCCATATTGTTTTGGAATTTAATAGTGAAAAAATAAATTGAATAACACTTTGTCTTAATGACAATGCAAAGGTACAAACATTTTATGATATAGCCAAAGCATAATACAAAAAACAATGCTTATTTGTCAAAAATCGAACAAAAGTATCTTAAACTGGCATGAACGTGCAAGAAAAATAGCCTTATTTCCTGATTTAATACTCTGTATATAATAAGGTATAAAGATGGCTTTTTTGAAGAAAAATAAGAAACCTGTTAAAGAACATGTTTTTTATCTTGTGCATATAAATATATTGTCGTACCTTTGCAGTGGATTTAAGAACAAAACAAAGTAAAACAATTAAAAAAAAGTAATTATGGCACACTTAGGAATTGAGTTCACATTGAACATTAACGTAAACAGAGACGAGAACATTGAAAGACTTCGTAGGGAAGTTTATCTCTCTAAACCCTTAGATGGGGAAGTAATTAACACACTCTGCGCCGAAGCGCAAGACGGAAGTATTTCCGCACGAGACAAAATTGTAAGTGCTAACCTTCGCATCTGCTGGAGCACGGCAGCAAGGTATTCTCAGTATGGGGACTTCAATGACCTTTACCAAGAAGCCGTAATTGGCCTCATTGAAGCAATTAGTAAGTACAATCCCACAATAGGAATCGCATTTACTACGTTCTCCGTAATATATATGCGTAGAGCCATCACTAACTACCTCACAACCTCAACGGGTGTAGTACGGATAAACGGGCGCATAAGGAGAGAAGGAAAGCACTATTCCCAGGCCTCTATGGACGCGCCTATGGACGGGGATAACGAAGACGGAGGAAAAACCTATGGGGAAACTTTTTCTTCTGATTCTCGGGCAGATAAAGAATTAGAAGATGAGGAAAGGTTGCTAAGAATTAAAAAGGCAATTTCCCGCCTAAAAGAGAGAGAGCAAAAAGTCGTACTTGGTTTGTTCCTCGGAGACGAAACAGAGTATACACTTTCGATAGAGTTAGGAATGACAGAAGAAAGAATTAGACAGATAAAGCACGAAGCACTCGGGAAACTTAGAGAACTACTGTAAAAAGTAGTTCTTAGAAGCCCACAACGGGGTGAGGTGGTACGGGGGTCTATGTATCCCCGCCCCCACCCCGTATTTTATGCTTTTAGAAAGTGGGAACAGTTTCCTAAATATTTTCTGGAAAAAAAATCTGAATTTTACAAAGTTC
>Ga0247611_10003850_pt1 | contig 21654 bp, 37 predicted proteins | sample 177DNAGHGhighgp2_FD_192422 | JGI IMG/M metagenome (GOLD analysis project Ga0247611, IMG submission 192422) | Sheep rumen microbial communities from Palmerston North, Manawatu-Wanganui, New Zealand - 1770 DNA GHGhigh gp2 | ecosystem: Host-associated > Mammals > Digestive system > Stomach > Rumen... | reverse complement strand
ATGAAGTATCTTGGTAGATTTAATGAAAATAATGCCAAGAAATATAAGTTATTTTTTGACGCTAACGAGAATGCATTTTTAATGCCAATTAACTATACATTAAATGATGTTCAAAAAGAACTTGGAACATTTCAACTTGGAGATTTTGATATACAATGATAGATTACGAAGTAAATAGAGAAGCCATCGAAAGAATCAAGGAGATTGATAATAAACTTGATAAAGAGAAAGACGGTAATGTTAGAACAAAGCTTATGTTTGAGCAAATGTTAAGGGGATTGTACATAAATACATTTAATTAAATAAAATTATGATAGCTAAATTTACAGTAGGGGAATTAAGAAGGGTTCTAAATGAAGAGACCAAAAATGAGTTCAAACCAGTTATGTTTGGTGACAAGGAATCAGCAGAAATTAATAGGAAAGCCTACTCTGACATCAATAAAGAAACCGAAAAATATGACGGTGGACTTTCAAAGAAAAGCAACAAAGTTGGAGGTGGTATAAGTGCCACTGACAATAAAGGTATGCATGACTTGACCTTTGATAGCATTAGCAAGCCGTTTAAGGATAAGGTGAAGTCACAGATGAAGGGATATGTTTCTAAGGATGCTGAAGACAAGCACAAAAACGATGAGTTTGGAAATGCCACATTTGATAATGATGGCAATATTTATAATGCGGCAAAAGACCACGCTGAAGCAGTTAAGAGGGGAAAAGATACTGCAAGCGAGATTGGTTTAACTGGCCGTGAGTTAAATAAAAAAGACATTGAAAAAAATAGAGAAACAATGGAAGAAACAAAGAAAATTAAAATGCTTTCCTTTAAGAACACACAGTTTATTTCGGAAGGACATATGATGTCTAGAATACCAGATGAATATAAAAAGGATGGTAATAGGTTCATAATGAGAGACAGTCACGATAACCAATATTTGGTTGAATGGAGTGCAAAGCCAAAAGTGACAAAGAAAGTCAATATGACACTTGTAAATGAGCAAAAAGAGAGGATTAAGCAACTTTGGGGATACAAGAGTGCTGAATCTAAAACATCAAGTTCAAGCTTTAGAATGCAAGAAAACAATGAATTTGCCGATATGGTGAAAAAAGCTAGAAAGTTAATGGATTAATAATAAACCTATTAAAATTGGAAGTACGTAAAATGGAAAAAAGTAACATAAACACACAAGTTTCTCCAATGGATGAGGAGGTAAAAAAAGAGCCAATATACCTCAGAATAGGTAAGTCAGTTGTGAATACCATAGCAGATGCCAAATGGAAAGCCATTTTTAAAGTTTATTTCGTTACGTTTTTCTTTCTAGTTACCGCATTGATTGGATTTTATGCTTATAACATAAGCAAAAATGATAAATTTATTAATAAAACAACAGAAAGGCTATTAGCCACTGAACGAGAAAAAGAAGCCATAAGAGATGATATCACACCAATGATACAACGTGATATTGAAACAATTTTATATTCGTTAGATGCTGACAGAGTTTTTATATTTGAACTGCACAATGGTGTGTCAAATCCTAGTGGGCTACCATTTGCATTCGCGAATATGAATTATGAGGTTTCAAATCGAGAGAGAGGGGTTGATAGAGTTTATAAAAAATACGTGGATGTGCCTCTTACATTGTATTCATATCCAGAATATATGCGAAAATACAAATTTTTCATAGGAACAGCAGATGAAATTGAGGACATTGATTATGAATTCGCAAGACAATTAAAGAATGATGGCGGTCAATTTGTTGCAATGGTATATATGAGCAACGGAAACGGCCCTCTTGGCTTTTTGGGAATTTCATTTCACGAAATTGATAGAGTCCCAAAACATGATTTAATTGAAAACAAAATAAAATCATATGGCATCACTATTGGCGAATTGCTTGACCTTAAAAAACAATTAGAAAAAAGATTAGAAATTAAAGATGAAGAATCCAATTAAAGAAAAGTGTTTTTATGCCGTATTGATACTGTTTATCATTGCGTGTGGGCTTTCTTGGATTGCTAAGAAAGAACATGACCATTCAAGAAAATTGGTTGAAGAGGTTGAATATATTGATAGTCTAAATAGATACAACAAGATATATTATGACAAAACATTTAATGTTTTGGAAAAAGAAAACAAAGAACTTTATGATTCTTTAAAGGAATATAAAGACCAAATCACAGTATTGATACAATTTAAACACGAAAAGGAGTATAAAACTGGTAAAGTCACCACTAAGCCAACTATTAAGGACAGCATTGTGTATGATACAATACCAATTACTATTCCACAAGTGGCAAAGACGTTTGAGTATATTAGTGAGCCTAATGATACATTCCAATATAAGTTGAATGTTAACTCATTTACAGAACCTAATTGGTATTCATTACAAGCAAAGGTTAGCAATAAATTTACAATTGTGAATAAGCAAGATGAATCAGATGGGGCAAACCATATCATAATAGGTAATGAAAATGGTGGAACAATATCTGATGTTACGGTATTTAAGAAAAAAGAAAAAAGAAAACTAATTAATAGATTTTCAGTTGGTCCAGCTATAACCGCTGGTTATGATGTTATAAATAAACAGTGGGGAGCAATGGCTGGCATATCAGTAACATTTGATTTGAAATGAAAAGAGTTATAATAAATGAAAAACAAGCTAATAGTGTCTTTAACCTCAAAGAATCTGCTGGGGCTAATGACACTATGCTTATTGTTGCGGATAACATAGCAAGACAAATTGCATTTAATGATATTTGGGAAATATTGTCTGATACTAGCCTAATAGAATCTTGGTATGAAGAGTATGATAATGTTTATAGGAATAGTGTCGAATATGATGGAACTGAATATAATTATGAAATTTTTTATGAACCTTCTAGTGAAAATGGTACTTTTGATGGTAGGGCAGATAACGATGTAATTTCAATAAATTATTATAATTTGGAAACACATTTTCTTGAAGACGAAAAAAGAATACGTGATTATAAAAAGTCTTGGGATAATGAGGACGATGAAGATACTGAAGAGTTTGATGTGTATGAGTATTGTAAAAACGCTAAAGCTTGGTTTGATTACTACGAAGCTTATAGAGTTGCTTATCCAATAATATTGCATGAGCTTACACACACATTGGACAAAAAATCAGACCCAATGGATAGGATTTGGATTAAAAATGTGAATCGTTTTAATGAGGATGATGTTAGAAATATAATTTATTTATTTTCAACGAGTGAAATGAATGCTAGAGTTGCTTCATCAGCTTCGTTATTTTTATATTACTATAGAATGGAAACATCTGGACGTGATTTAAAAACGTATGTCAATGAAAATAAATTAAATGAATTGTTTTATAAAGTTTTAATGCCAAAAGTTCTTTCAAATAACGAACTTAGGATGCGAGAAATGGAATTATATGTTGGAATTATTTCCCAAGAATGGAGTACTTGTAGCAAAGAATATCTTCAAAGTTGTATGTTGAAACCAACATCAAGCGTAAATAGTTTGGCTTTTCACCTTGCGTTGAATGAAGATAAATTATATAAAAGAAGTAATCCTAGACAAGTCCTTAAAATATATGCATCAAACCCACAAGGATTTGAAGAAAAAGTGAAGAGCTTTTATGAAAATCTTTTAAATAAGTATAAATCGAGAATTTACAAAACTTGTTGGAATGTGTTTACAAAACATTCGTGGGAGCATCCATATATTGAAGATGATGCAGATTCATTTAGAGACAAGCGTTTTAAATGGATGGATGAAAATTATTAATTGTTTAACAAATATTTAATTGTTAAACAATTTTTTTTATATTTTATGTATTATTAGATATTTAGTTATATGGTAAGTTTATTATTACAATTAAAAGTTTTTTTATTCATTTTAGCATCTTTAGTGGTGCTAGTTGATATGTTGCACGTGGTAAGTGTGTTTCGTCTTAAAAGTGGCAAACTTATTTCATCAAACAAAGATTTGTGGACATTTGGTATTGCCTTGTCATATATAATAACAATGTTGATTTGTGGTTTTTAAATGAAAACGTTACAAGATAGAATGAATGCCATCAAAACTTATTTCAGAGGCATAGAAATGTACAATGAAGCCTTGATGGTAAAGGTTGTGTTTCCAAAAAAGTGGAGAGTTTATCCTAGCAAGGATGAAAGAATAAAAGTCACCGTTAATGATAGTGGCACAATGATGTATTATTATGCTGATTCGAATAATACAACATACGATGAGATATTTGACTTGATAGAAGAAACAATCAAGACAAATGAGGATGTTATTTTAAAGCTTGACCTTCTAAAATCCAAAGTAGAAGAGCTTAGAGAACTTTTTTCAAGATTATCGTATGATGAGCTTAAGACTTTGAAATTTGTAACTGAGAAAGTAAAAGAAACAAAACCGAAGAGAAAATACAACAAAAAGAAAAAAGAAGAAATTGTTGTAGATGAAAAAAATGATGAACAAAACAATGAATTAAATAATGATTAATATATTAATTTATATATTATTTGCTTATGGATTAAGCAATTTACTTGTGTTTGGAATGGGACCTTATGATATGTTGGATTGGATTAGAAATACATCAAAAAAAGTATTCGGAAAATTGGGTAATATGCTTGATTGCATGATGTGTACTTCTTTCAACATAGGATGGGTTGTTTCATTATTAAATTTCTTGTTAATACCAGCAATAGGATTGACACCAATGATGGTTGTATATGGTACGTTACTTCCTTGGTATGTCATTATTTTTTGTGATGGGTGCATAACGAGTGGTTCAGTTTGGTTAATCAATACATTACAAGAATATTTTGAAAGGGGAAATCAAAATGGATGATAGTAGAAATATACAAAGGGAACTTACTTCTTTAGAAAGCGAAAAGAGAATTGATAAAGCAGCCCTTAAATCTTTCCAAACAACATTTGCAGAACGATTGAATGGGTCAATGGGAAAAGATATGAAAGATGTACTAAGTGGGGTTAAAAAGGTTAAACTCCCACTTATGAAAAGAATAAAACATAAAATAAATATGTTCTTATGGCATTTAAATTTGGGGCAGTAAACATTGTTGAATTGGGCAATTTATTATCTGAGAAACTTGAAGAATTTGGAATAAACAACAAAGCTGAATTATATGTTCATATAGATAATGATGATTTTAAAAAAGTAGATGAAGATTTGTTTTATAGAAATAAAACAGATGAAAGTCAAGAATTTATTCCTTCTGATGGCGAAATAGATATTAATTTTGATAGAGTTAAAATTATTGTTAAAAATAAAACGGTATGAATGTTATAAAAACTGACATAGAAGGTGTTGTTATAATAGAGCCAAAGGTTTTAGAGGATTCAAGAGGGTATTTCTTTGAATCGTTTTCGCAAAGAGAATTCGATGAAAAAGTAACTCCAATAAATTTTGTACAAGATAACGAAAGCAAATCTTCGTATGGGGTTATAAGAGGGTTACATTTTCAGAAACCTCCATATGCACAAAGCAAGCTTGTTAGATGCGTTAAAGGGGCTGTATTGGACGTTGCAGTAGATATTAGAGAAGATTCTCCCACATATGGAAAATGGGTGTGTTGCGAATTAACTGAGGACAATCATAGACAATTCTTTATTCCAAAAGGATTTGCCCACGGATTTTCAGTATTAAGCAATGAAGCAGTATTCCAATATAAGTGTGATGAATTTTATCATCCAGAGGTGGATGGTGGCATTAATATATTTGACAAGACACTTATGATAGATTGGAGAATACCCACAAAAGATGCAATATTATCAGAAAAAGACACAAAACATCCAATGTTAAGATATTTTGAGACACCATTTAAAAAAGAGTGAGAAGTAATTCTCACTCTTTTTTTGTTATCTTCCATCTTTCATCTAATTCTCCATTATTATAACTTTTAAAGGAAAAAGAACTATTATTACCATATTTAATTCTAATGCCACCTTTATTACCAACAGTATATTTTTCGCAATTATCATATACAATATCTTCTCCCTTACAATTATGAGCTATATAACGTATTGCGCCATCATCAAATATTATAAGCTCATCTTTTGTGCCCTTTATAATTCCATCTTGAGTATATATTTTCATTTTCTCAGTCCCTTGTACTTCTCCTTGTAACCTTTTTTGCGCTCCAATGTGTTAAATTCTTTATTCTTTCTATCCAATCCTTTTTAAGCTTGCTTTTGTCGATGTCACCCATAAACAATACATATTTTAGCTTTTTCTTTTTGCACCATTCTTCCAACTGATTGTAAAATCTAGTTGAATCTTGTTTATTTTTACATATCACAATATCCAATTTGCTGTTACAATCGATTAATATTTTGTTGTGAAATAGTTGTATTGATTTGAACATATATTTGTTATTTGCGTTTTTTGATATGAATTCATCGAAAATCCATTCAAATGTTTTTCTTTGTAGTTTTGGGTGATAGCCATAAACCCAAAATGTTTCTTCTATGTCATAATTTGCACGGTCTACGATAATCCAATTTTCATCATCAGTCTCATATGAAATAAATTGGCCATTTTCATTTCTAACTTTATTTTTATCAGAATCACCTTCATCTTTACATTTTATAATATAAAGCTCATGTTCAGAAGGAATCATAATATGTTTTTCATTGTTGTATCTCATTGGAAATACAACTTTCTTATTTTCTTTTAATAACTTGTTGAATCTTTTGTATATTTTTTCTTCAGTTGCTTCACTAATAATCTTGTTTTTAATTTTACCGTGATTGGCAAGTATTATGCTATATATCTTTTTCTTATTGCGTTTCATTAAAACCAAATTTGAATTTCATCATTTTCTTCTTCATTCTTTGAAACATATATGCCAGAACAATATCCATTTACTGCTCCATATCCCATACCATCATCTTCTAGAACCAATATCTTAACATTATCATCCAATTCTTTATTATTATTGACAAATTCTCTTAAGTCTTTTATTGTTAGCTCTTTTATTGGCCAACCTTGAAAATCATATCTGACATTTTCTTTTTTCATTTTTTATAAAAAATATCTTTTTTTTCATTTTTATAAACTATAAATTTGTATATTTAACATTTTTTTTATATATTTGCAAAAAATATGAATATAGGTGATATTGTGGAATATATAGATGATTGGAAAAAAGGTAGACAATGGTATCTATATGATTTGTATGATAATCTATGCAAAATTGTTGTTATTAGAGACGGAAAATATACAAACGAAAAAGGTGGTGAAATTAGATTAAATGCCAATATTGTAAATTTGGAAGTAGAAAAAATTAAGAAATATGAAATACATCAATAGAGGCTCTTTTATATGTGATAGATGCAGAAACATATGCAAAGGTGGATGCCACGAAAAACTAATGGCCATCAAGAATGGAGATTTAACCAACTATGAAGAAAATAAAGATTTGGTTGGAAGAAAACAAATCATACATTGTCTTGGTAAATATTGTGACAAACCTTGTCAATATCAAAGAGAAGACTACACCCCATTTAATGAAGAAGACGGTTTAAAACCATTATTTGAACTCATTGGATGGATGGGAAATAAATTAAATGAATTGGTAACAAAAAATAACAATTAAAAAATAATATTATAATAAATTAATTATTCAAAATTAATCATTTTTATTCATTTAATAATATTTATTAATATATGGAAAAATTAATTACATTACAACAAGCTTCAGAAATTTTAGGGGTGTCGAAAATAACTCTTAGGCGTTGGGATAATTCTGGAAAGTTTAAAGCTTTAAGAACTATTGGAGGCGCTCGAAGATATTCTGAAGATGATATTAATAAATTATTAGGTAATATGAGACAAAATGAAGAAGCTAACAACTGAAGAATTTATTGAAAAAGCACGAAAAGTTCATGGGGATAAGTATGATTATTCAAAAGTAGAATATCAAAATAGTGATACACACATATGCATAATATGTCCTATTCATGGTGAATTTTATCAAGTTCCATATAGTCATCTTAGCGGTAGTGGCTGTAAAATATGTGCAGAAAAGGAAAAACATATGGTGTTTACTAAAAATAATAAATATTTTATTGAAAAATCACAAAAAGTTCATTGTAATAAATACGATTATTCAAAGGTAGAATACGTCAATAGAAAAGAGAAGGTGTGTATTATCTGTCCCATTCATGGTGAATTTTGGCAAATACCAGCTAACCATTATGAAGGTAAAGGATGTCCTAAATGTAAAGCAAGTAAATTAGAAAAAGAAGTAGAAACTTTATTAGTAAAAAACAAAATAGAATATGAATACCAAAAAAAATTTAAATGGTTAGGTAGATTGTCATTAGATTTTTTCTTACCAAAATACAATATAGCTATTGAATGTCAAGGTGGACAACATTATAAGCCTATTAATTTTTTTGGAGGTATAAAGAAATTTATTAAACAAAAAGAAAGGGATAAACGTAAATTAGAAGAAACAAGGAGGCACAATATTAAAATAATATATGTAAATGAAAATAATAAAACTAATTTTTTAAAAGAAATTTTATGAAAATATATGAGACGAGTGCTGACATTGCAGAGCTTTGTCAAGCTAAATGGGAAGAAACCTCTTTACCACAAATGGGTATGAACCTAAAGATTATGTCAGTCGTAAAGGGTAAGGATGTTCTTAAAGTTGGAAGAGCAAATGCTACAACTGAGTTTTTAACAAAAAATAGTGATATTATTACACTATATGTTTATGAAGAGGCTTTTGAAAGGTTGTCAGATGAGTTTAAATTAAAGCTTATGGAAGGAGTACTTTCAAATGTATCGTATGATACTGAAAAAGATAAACTTGTGGTTGATAATTCAAGATATGGGGAGCTTCTTAGAATGAAAAGAAAATATCCCAATTATTGCGAAATTATTGAAACCTCTGTAATGGTAATCGACCAAATTGCAGAAGAAGAAAGGCAAAGAAAGGAAGAAGAAAAGGCTAGAAAAGCTGAAGAAAGAGCATTAAATAAAAGAAATAATTAAATAAAATTGTATATAGTATGGCTAATTTAAACCCAAAATGGATAAATATTTGCTTTGTCATTGACAAAAGTGGAAGTATGTACCCATCAACTGATGATGTTGTGGGTGGATTCAATAGAATTATTGAAGAACAAAAGGCGATTAAAGACGGAAAAGTAACAGTTTCTTTGTATACGTTTAATGGAACAGTTGATGAAGAATATATTGGAGTTGACATCAATGACATTAAAGAGTTCAAGTATTCAGCTGGTGGCTCAACAGCAATGAATGATGGTATTGGCACTGCAATATTTAAAGTTGGACAATGGCTTCATAATAAGGATGAGAATGGTGAAGAAATGCCAGGAAAGACACTTGTTGTTGTTATGACTGATGGTATGGAAAATTCTTCACAAGAATATTCATTAAAACAAGTTCGAGATATGATTAAAGAACAAACAGAAAAATATTCTTGGGAGTTCATATATCAAGGTTGTGATATTACCACATCTAAGTTTGCTGATGAACTTGGATTTAAGTATAAAACTTATGGTTCAAGAAAAAATTTCTCAAATAACTACGATATGATTAATTGCGCAGTATCAAGTTATAGAAATTTAGCCAATGCTGGAGCTACAATGGATTCTTTAGATACATCATTATATATGACACTTGAAGAGGAAACAACAAAGAACACACTTAATTATGAAAAGGAACTTGGACAGAAAATTACAAATAATTAAAGTTAGGTAAAAAAAAAAAATGAATGAGAATTTAGATTTGATAGGGCTTTGGGGTGACGTTAAGGCACTAATTGAGTCTTATAGGTTAGAAGACAGTAATATATTTGCATCTGATTATATTGTTGACGAATATGGGACATTTATTGTTAAACTTACTGGTGGACTTAATGGAAACGGAAATTGGATAAATTACTTGAAAGGTTTGACAAAAACTTTTGATGGTTTGTCTGTAAATGGTTTTGATGCTTGGATGATAAAAATGGAAAATGATTCTTTGGATGATGTTTTTTATTGTACAATAGGTGTTAAAAGGAAAAGTTAAATGAGTGACATAAAATTACTTGAGAAAATACGAACTTATGATAAGCCTTGGTGCTACCAATATCAAAAGAGGATTGAGACGTTGGAGGAAGATTTGGAAAGGTATGGGTGGAGTGAAAGGGATTTGGCAAACATCCATCTTGACGATTTTGTATTTTCTAATGTTACGTCAAAAGAGGAAAAACGAGAAGCTATAGATTTCATAAAAAGATATGAATGGCTTGGCGATGTTAGTGGATTTCCAATGCAATGGTTCATGGCTAGATATAAAGGCATATTGGGGGGTGTAGTTATTATGAGTCCCCCAAATGCTTTTTCAAAATTGTTAGGTGACGGAACGGAAAAAATAGAGGCTTTAATAACTAGAGGTGCTTCTGCTTCTTGGTGTCCTTTTAACCTTGGCAGCAAATTCCTTATGTGGTGCATAAAATGGATGGTGAATAACACCCCATATAGGCTTTTTACTTGTTATAGTGACCCACAAGCGCTAGAAATTGGTAGTATATATCAAGGACTAAACTTTTATTATTTAGGGCAAGCTAGTGGAACTACTGTAAAGGCTATTAATCCATATAAAGAAAGTGCTTTAATTTCTGATAGAACATTTAGGTCTAGAAGTATGTTTAAAAGATATGCAAAAGATTTGGGCATTCAATGGCAACCAAATTGGAATGATAGGTCTAGCGTGTTGTGGAATAATATTCCAGATGATGTTGAAGAGAAATTAAGGGCATATTCAAAGGAAATGTTTAATAAAGCTGAAAAGGTTTATTTTCCAAATAAGCATAAATATGCTTTTGTATTGGGGAAAAATAAAAGAGAAACCAAACAATTAAGGAAAAAATTTTTAGAGTTAAATAAAGTGTATGATTATCCAAAAGAAAGAGGAAAATGAATAAAGTAGGAACGTTTGAAGACTTTAGAAAGTTTGCTATTAGCAACACTAATGCTAGAGCCACAGTTATTGATTCACAATTTAAAAATATGGTGTATCCAACAGTCATTGAAGAGCGCGATTCTGCTATGAGAGTTAGTGAGATAAATGTCTTTTCTCGTTTGATTCAAGATAGAATTGTTTTTCTAAGTGGCGAAGTAGATAGTTTATCTATGGATACTATGATTGCACAAATGTTATATTTGAATTCTGTTGACAATAGGGATATTAGTTTATATATCAATAGTCCAGGAGGAGATGTTCTTGCAGGACTTTCTCTTATTGATACAATCAATTATATTGAACCAGATGTTTCAACAACTTGTATGGGTATGGCTGCATCTATGGGTGCAGTTCTTCTTTCTTGTGGGGCAAAGGGTAAAAGATTTGTATTACCTCATAGTAGGGTTATGATACATCAAGTAAGTAGTGGCGCAAGGGGTGTATTGAAAGATTTGGAAATCGAGCTAGAACAAACTAGAAGGTGCAAACAAGATTTGTATAATATATTAGCCGAGAATTGCGGGAAAACATTTGAAGAAATCGAGAGAGATTGTGATAGAAATTTTTGGCTTATAGGGAAAGAAGCTGTTCAATATGGAATTGCAGATAAAGCTTTAGCAAAAACAATGTAGAAATGAGTAAAAAATAGGAGTTGATACAAAAACAAATTAATTCTATGTGATATTTATATTTAATAATAAGATAAAATAATAACATTATTAAATTATAGTAAACTATGTCGTGCGGTTGTTCAAAAAATAAGAATAATAAAACCACCTCATCTACAAGCAAGGTGGTTTCATCGAAGCCTAACCCAAGCAGACCACTTAATGAAAGTGGAAGGGCAAGGAGAGCTGAAAAAAGAATAATTCGTTAAAAAAAAAACATTTAAATGTTTGATTTTTTAAAAAAAAAGACATATATTTGCATCGTGAATCAAAAAAACAACGGTTTGCGATGCAAATGTGTTTAATAACAATGGCTCTATGTTGGAATAGCTAGACAAGCTTCACTCAAAATGAAGTGTCCGTGAGGGCGTATCGGTTGGAATCCGATTAGAGCTACATCAAAAAAAAAGATTATATACAATTAGACCTTTAGTATTATGGCTCAAGAATATTTTATAGCATGTGATGAAGATGGTCTTCACTTATTTGGCAGTAAACCTCATTTAGAGCGTAAAGTCGCAAGACCTATACATTGGCATTGGGTAGATGAAGAAGGTAAATACGGCTGGCCAATAGGAATAGGAGGCCCTGGAAATTTTAGTATTACTAAAAAAATAAGAAAAGTGCCATTTAATTCGTACATAAAACTTATAGACTTTGGAGAAGATGCTGTTTTTTCTCCACTAAGACAAATTGAACATGAAGGTTTTATTAAAAACGGATAGGGTCAAAAGTATATAGTTGCTAAAAAAAAACACCATTGTACTCGAATTAGGTATAGAGGCTACACTAAGGATGTAGTGTTCCGAAAGGACATTGTGGGTTCGAGTCCCACCAATGGTACAAATAAGGCTCTGTGGTGCAGAGGTAGACACGGCAGACTAGGCCAAGAGAATCGTCTCAAAAAATAGGTTGCATAGGCGAGAAATCCCTATGTATAATCTTCCAAATTCGGTGGAAGTCCTTATATTATATTTCAAACATCTTGCCACTTGCAAGGGAGTATAAACTCAGAGATGTAGAAAAACGAAGTATAATAATTAATGTTAGTAGCACAAGTGGGCTAACAAGCACTAAACAATAATGTGTAAGGATAATACCGAGCTAAATTGAAAACAATAGGTGTAATAAAAGGAAAAACATTACAAGTAACTCTATCTAACCAATAGTTTGTTTTCATAAATGTGTAACGACTAGAAGAAAGATGCCTAAGTTGAAATTATAACAAGTTGAGGCACGGAAAACCTCATACAAAAACCAGTGTTACATCATGTCTTGTTATTACTTGCAAGAATTTCAATATGGTAATGGTATAGCCTAGACTACAACAAAGTTATGCCCAAGGGAGTTTCAATGAGAGGAGTTACGAACTCTCCATTTAACTTTGGCTATGGTAACATAGTGTGGTAGGTAAAATCTGCTGCCCAGCTGGGCTCGTAGGGTTCGAATCCCTCCAGAGCTACAAACAATCAATAGAGTGTTTTTCATAAGTTAATGAAAAAATGTTTTATTAATTATTATTTTACAAATGATACCACCGTCTGTGAAGATAGTGGTATTTTTTTATTCTTATTTTTTGTTTTTATTATTTTTTTTTTATATTTTTGCAAAAAAAATAAAGAAAATGACAGCAACTCAAGTATTTTTATTATTTTTAAAGAAACGTTGTACAATTGATGAATATCTTTTTTTTAAAAACATCATAACAACAAACAACGGAAATAGGTATTTTAGCAAAAGAAGACTATATAAAAATACCTTTGTGGAGGATTATTTATCTAGGAACAATAGGTCGTTAAGTAATTTTATGACTAGGCTATTTATTCTTGCCCCAAATCTTATTGATTTACGTTCTGATAATCCTAGGTATAGAATCATTCAAAAAGAATGGAGTAATAGGAATGAAGGAAAGCATATTACTCTGACAAAAACATATAAAGGAAGAACCTATGCTAGAACCATTACTTTATTTTGGAATCATTCGTTAGGCAAAGGAATGTATTTCAACTACTATAGAAGGTTGTGGAACAAGTTTTTGAAGGAGAACATTGATTGTAGTGAAAAGAGTATGTTTTCTAGATTTGAAAAGGGGAAAAAATATAATTTTAAGTGGAAAGAAAATTACGATGATTAATGTATATAACATTCATAATGAAGACCATACAAATTGTGGCGAAAATGAATGTAACTTCTATTGTGGTAGACATAGAAATAAAGAAACAAATAGAAATGATAACCCACTAGGAAATCCATTTACGCATAATGGTGTAAAGACAAGTTTGGCTAATTTGTGCTTTAAAACACGAGAAGACGCAATAAAAGCATATGAAACATATTTCGATAAAATGTACGGAGTTGATGAAGAATTAACGAAAGCATTTGACGAAATATATGAGCATTATAAAAATGGAGAAAATATATGGTTGGGATGCTTTTGTAAACCGCTACCTTGTCATGCAGATATAATTGCCGATAGATTGCAAAGGAAATTGATAAAGGAAAAAATCAAAGAAAGAAAAAGTAAATCTATTTAAAAAATGGATTATCTTTCAGTGAGTCAATTATACGTTGAAAACCTTCACAAATGCCCTTAAAAGCCTTAACATCGTCATTTGTTAAGGCAAACCATTCACCTATAAGGCTGCAACTTTTAAATCGATTGTGGAGCATTTTTTCAAGCTTGAATGGATTTGTTGTTTCAAACGATTCTTTGATATAAAGTTCTTCAGAATTTCCAGTTTGGAGTTGTTTAAGTCTTTTTGTGACATCTTTAGCTCTCGTTGAGCCAATTTTAAATCTTTCTTCGTTTCCAATTTCTCCAATTAAATAGACATATCCCATAATGTTTTTATTAAAAAATAAAAAAAGATGCTGAAAAAACATATGTTAAAATTTGTTTTTTTAACATTTTTTTAATATATTTGCAAAAATATGTTTTTTAATGAAAAATTTAAGGGTAAATGGAGAACCAAATGAGGTTTTTGAAATAAGGAAAAGAATATTAAATGAATTTAAAGACCTTCAATTTATAGAAGACGGACACAAATATATACTTAATGGCATACAATTACCGTCAGTATCAGAGGTTACACATAAGTTTAAAGTAGAAGAGGATTTCAACATAATAGCAGAAAGATATGCTGAAAAGAATGGTGGAACTGCACAGTATTGGCTTGACAAGTGGAAATTCACAAACCTTAAAGCAACAACTAGTGGCACGTTGGTTCATAGCTATGGAGAATCATTAGGGTGGATGAGGAATGGGCATCCAGAACTAATAACGGAAGAAAATAAATGTAAGTATATAAAAGATAAGAATTGGTTAATACCAACAAGACCGAAAGAAGAAGCAATATTAAAATTTTGGGATGAAATATTTTCCAATGAAAATACATATTTTGTTCTTGCTGAAACAAAGGTTTATACTGGAAAGAATAAGCAATTAACAAATCTTAAACAAGATTATGCTGGAACGTTTGACTTACTTTGGTATTATAAACATCCAACAGATGACTCAAAAAGTGGTTTAATAATATTGGATTATAAAACAAATGGCTCATTAACAAATGATTTCAGCAGAAATATGGGAAAGTTTTTTATCGAACCATTTGAAGATTTCTATGATGAGGCATTGTCATCATATAAGTTACAGCTTTCAGCATATCAAATACCTTTGGAAGATATTGGTTTAAAGGTAATAGGAAGAAGAATAATATGGCTTAAAGATGATGGAACATATGAATTGATACCAATAGAAGACTATACACAAAAATTAAGGCAAGTGCTATGAAACTTAAAGTGTTATCTCATTATCTTTTTGATGAAGATATGAAGGAAATGAATCTTAACGACAATAACGTTGAAGACGTTAATATGGCATTTATATCAATTATAGGTACTGAAGAATGCTTGAAATACTATTTGGATGAAAGTGATACTAAGCATTACTTTAAAGACCATCCAAATGTATTAAATCTTGATTTTGACGATATTTCAACAGATGTTAATTATAATGGTCATATATTTAGAACAATGAGTATGGAACAAGCTGAGAAAGCTGTTGATTTTATTGAAAAAGTTATTCATAGTGGTATAGAATGTATTGAAGGTCACTGTAGAGCAGGAATGTCTCGTTCTCGTGCGATTTTTGAATTTATATATAGATATTGTATTGAACACGAAATAGATGTGGAATATGAGGATAGAAATGATTATACCACTATGCTTAATCATATGGTACTAAGAAAACTTAATAATGCCTATTGGAAAAAATATAAAATGAATGGATATGAAAATGGAAAAGATTATGAAGATGATTTAATAAATCCAAAAATTGTTGAAATTAATAGATAACTATGGAAAATTATAATGGAGTAATTGATGAGGTTCTTTACTATAGTGAAAGAAGTGAAAATGGGAGATGGGTAATACCAATAGAAGTAGATTGGGACTACACTCTAACAAAGTGTTCATCTTGGGAAAAAGGCGAAATGGAGATAAACTATGAAGCCTTTGACGTTATGAAACGTTGGGCGAAAGATTATAACGTTGGTTGGATTCTTAATTCAATGAGACACGATGAAATTTTAAAAGAGCCTTTAGAAATTCTTGAAAAAGAAGGTGTAAAACTTTATGGCTTAAGAAGAAACCCTTTGCAAGATAGGGATGGAAATACTGTCACAAAATCATTTTCTGTTTTTTGTATCGATGACCGTAATATAGGAACACCAGTAAAATGGTTTGAAGATTGTACTAGACCCTATGTTGATTGGGAACAAGTAGATAAAATAATGTCACCAATATTAAAGCATATGAGTGACACATTAGACAAAGTTAAATTATGAATGAAAAGTACGTATTAATTAAGCCTTATGAATGTCAGTATGGCATTTTACCAATTGGAACTGAAATTGTATGCTTTAGAGGACAAGTATGGGTAAATGGAGGCCCAATTCCGCCATCATATAACAACATATTCCTTGACTTGGTAATGGACTCAACATATGTGAGAAAAGTTAAAATACCTAAAAATACATTTTGAAAAAAAAAAATAATTTTTTAAAACTATATAGTTATGAGTAAACCAAAATTTTTTAATGTTCATGGCAAATCAGTTGATTCAAATGGGAAGAGCCATTATGTAACAATTGTTGGAAAGCTTGAGCAAACGAGAGAGAATGACATCGTTCAAGAAACGGTTTCTATTGAAGCCAAACCAAGAAGATTCGTTGATGGGGTTATTATGTACCCATACAAGCATCTAGTTAGAAGATTGACACTAGGACTGTCAATTTGTCACCCAAAGGACGAATTCAATAAGGATGAAGGAATCAGAATCGCAAAAGGAAGGATTGAAAGAGGTGAAACATTGGGAAGCCTAGAGACAACCAATGTCACAATGCTTACAAATGATGCCATTGAAGCTGAATTGATTGTTAAACTCAATCATGTGTGCCAAAACATAGATGAATACATTTCAGAATAATATTAAATTATTAAAATTTTTTAAAAAGTTGAGATAATATTTTGTTATCTCAATTTTTTTTAGTATATTTGCAAAAAATGAATAAATAATTGAATATGTTTGGCACGGTTTTTGCTATATGAATAATGCGAAAGAAATTTATATAACCAAAGGTGAAGAAGTAGGTACGCATTATATATTAATGGTAAATGAGGATGGCTCTTTAACACTTAATTGGTATAATAATGAGTGTAAGGTTTCAGAGAGTGAACCTATTATGACAAAAAAGACAAATGGATGTATGATGTTAGAATGTGGTGATAAAAATACATTTGGGTTACGAAAAGTTATACCATTTTTAGATGAGAAAGGAGTTTTAGATTCACGTTGGGATAGAATAAAATAATTTTAAACAAAATAGATAAAAAAATGAGTAAAGTTATTGGAATTGATTTAGGCAGTACACTTAGTGAGGTTGCTGTCATTGAAGGTGGCAAAGCTACTGTTGTGGTCAATGAGGATGGTAGTTATACTACTCCTTCTGTTGTGTCAATTGTTGATGGTGAAAGAAAAGTTGGTGCAGCAGCAAAAAGACAACAAATTGTTAACCCAAAGAAAACAGTTTATTTGATTAAGCGATTTATGGGAAGCACATTTGCTGAGAGCGCAGATGCAATTAAGCACGTACAATATGATGTTGTAGCAGAAAATGGTAAGCCTAGAGTGAAGATTGGTGATAGAAACTTTTCTCCAGAGGAGATTTCTTCATATATTGTAAGTAAGATGAAAAAGGTTGCAGAAGATTATCTTGGAGAAGAAGTTAAAGATGCGGTTATTACTGTGCCCGCGTTCTTTAACGATGCTGCTAGACAAGCAACTAAACAAGCTGGTGAACTTGCTGGACTTAATGTCCTTCGTATTATAGCAGAGCCTACTGCTGCAATTTTGTCATCCAACATTGATATGAAGAAAGGTGGCAAATATATGGTTACAGACTTTGGTGGTTCAACTCTTGATTTTTCAATTGCTGATATTTCAGATGGAGTTGTAGAGATTCTTTCCACAAATGGCGATGTTTACCTTGGTGGTAGTGACATTGACAAACTTGTGGCTGATTACATTGTTTCTGAGTTTAGAAAGGGTTGCTCAGTTGACATTTCGAAAGACCCACAAGCAATGAGTAGAGTGCTTGAGGCTGCTGAAAAGGCAAAGGTTGAACTTTCGAATTCTCCTTCAACAGAAGTTAACATTCCATATATCACAATTGCAGATAATGTTCCACAACATTTGAATGTTACGCTTACAAAGGCTAAGTTTGAACAGTTAATCCAACCTATTGTTAATAAGCTTATTGGATGCGGAAAGAAAGCAGTGGAGCTTGCAAAAATTAAGTATTCTGATTTGAACGGAATATTGTTGATTGGTGGTAGTTGTAGAATTCCAGCAGTGCAAGATGCTCTAACAAAGGAGTTTGGAGTTACATTGCTTAAGAGTTCAAATATGGATTTGGCAGTAGCCGAAGGTGCTGCAATTCAAGCAAATAATATTGTTGGTGGTGAAGGTTCAACTGATATTTTGCTAGTAGATGTTTGTCCTATAAGTTTGGGTATAGAAACATTGGGTGGTGTTTTCACAAAACTTATTGAAGCAAACACAACGATTCCTTGCACGAAGAAAGAAACATTTAGCACAGCACAAGATAACCAAACAACTGTAACCATTAATGTATTGCAAGGTGAAAGACCGATGGCAAGAGATAATAAATCGCTTGGTCAGTTTAATTTGGATGGAATTATGCCCGCTAGACGTGGAATTCCTCAAATTGATGTGTCATTTGATGTAGATGTGAATGGCATCTTAAAGGTATCTGCAAAGGATAAAGCAACTGGAAAGGAGCAATCCATTCGTATTGAGGGTGGTAATAAGCTCTCTGATGATGAAATCAACCGTATTAAGGCAGAGGCTGAAAAATATGCAGATGCTGATAAGAAAGCCAAGGAAGAAGCAGATGCAGTTAATAAGGGTGATAGCATTGTTTTCCAACAAGAGAAAATGATGGAGGAGCAAAAGGCCAATATTAATGATGATGAAAAGGCAAAGCTTGAAGGATTTATTTCAGAAATGAAAGAAGCTGTAAAGAATAAGGACATTACAAAGATTAATGAGCTTGAAACATCAATCAATGGTGTGTGGAATGAGATTTCTCAGAGAATCTATTCTAACCAAGGGCAGCAACAAACAACCTATCAACAAGCAACTGATGAGGAAGCCGCAGAGCAACCAAATGATGTACAAGATGGCGAATTTGAAGAGGTTAAATAATATTTACCAAATTTAATAAACATTAAATCTGAGGGATTTTATAAATAAGTTCCTCAGATTTTTGGCGTTTTATTTTGATATTTTAGAAAAAAAATATATATTTGCAGAAATCATAACTTAATAACTGAGAATAATGGCAGAACGTAAAGATTATTATAAAATACTTGGTGTTAGTAAGGATGCATCACAAGATGAGATTAAAAGTGCTTTTAGAAAATTATCGTTGAAGTGGCATCCAGACCGTAATAAGGGTTCTAAAGAAGCTGAATCAAAGTTTAAGGAAATTGCTGAAGCCTATGAAGTTCTTGGAAACGAAGACAAGAGAAAGGAATATGACAATCCAACATCACATTTTGATTTTAGTAGCAGTGGTGGTCCAGATTTTGGCGGCATGGGAATGGATGACATTCTAAGACATTTTGGATTTGGCGGTATGGATTTTGGTTTTGGTGATAGAAGACCTAGAGAACAAGCGGTAAAAGGTAGTAGCATTAGGCTTAACATTAAGTTGACTTTAGAAGAAATATATAATGGAGTAACCAAAAAAGTTAAGTACAAGAGATTTGAGCAATGCGACAATTGTGGCGGTAGTGGCATGACACCAAATAGCAAGAAAAAGACTTGTAGAACTTGTGGCGGTAGTGGTACTGTTATAGGAGGAAATAACTTTGCTGGAGGTTTTATGTCTATCACACAAACTTGTCCTACTTGTGGTGGTCAAGGATATATAATTGACAATCCTTGCCCTCATTGCCAAGGACATGGCATAGTTCAGAAGACAACGAAAGAGACTGAGATTAATATTGAAAAGGGTATGCTTCCAGGAATGAGTTTGTTTGTTCGTGGTATGGGTAATTATCCACCAAAGTGCAAAGGTACGCCTGGAGATTTGGTTATTGTAATAGGGGTTGTTGAGCACAATAGATTTAAGATTGAGGGTAATGATTTACATTACACTCAAAGTATAGGTATTATAGATGCAATATTGGGGTGTGATGTGGTAGTTGAGACAATAAGCGGTAAAAAGCTTACAGTAAAGATACCTCAAGGAACGAATCACGGAAAGAAATTAAGGTTTAAGGGTTATGGATTACCCATTTATGGAAGTAATAAAGTTGGCGATATGATTGTGACAGTTGATGTTAAAATGCCTTCTACCCTTTCTAATAATGAAATTGCTTTGCTTGGGCAATTAAAAAATGAGGAACATTTTAGATGATTAATGTGATAAAGGATGTTGATATATATGACCATTTAGATGAATATGACGTTATATTGGTAGGAACTAATTTGTATTGTACAATGTCTCAAGGTTTACAATTAAAGGTGATGCTAAATTATCCTTATGTATATAATGAAAACCTTAAGACAAAGTATGGCGATATGGAGAAATTAGGCACAATATTGGAGTGCAAGTCAGATGAAAAGCCAACTTTTTGCTTATGCTTTATGGTAAAGGGGTTTAATTTTCGTCCAGACTTGGAAAAAGATTACCTTTCATATGATGCTTTGGAAAAATGTTTGAGTCTAGTGAACATTAAATACAAAGGCAAAAGAGTGGCTTGCCCATTATTGGGTAGCAGTAGATTTGATGGTAATGGTGACAAAGAAAGAATATGGGATATCTTCAATAAATGTAATAATGACATTGATTTAACTGTATTTGATTATTACCAAAAGTCTAGATACGAAGATATGAAAGAATGGTATGACAAAGAAAAAGAAACGAAAAAACGTGATTATAATGAATATTATAAAATGGTAGCAAAACGCAAAAAAGAAGCAGAAGAGAGATTTAAAAATAACGGACATAGAAGATATTAAAAATGATTTTACATTTAGACCTAACAGAAGACCATTTAAAATTGGTTAGATTTTTAAACATCGAAGATAAAAATGATGATGTTCTTACGATTAACAAAAAAGTAATGCTTACAATGCAAACCCATATCTTAGATGATGTTGCTATGATTCTAGGGTTGAGAGATAAGGCCATCAAAAACACAGAAGAAGATGCTGATGGGGCCGCATATCCAGATGACGTTGAAAAATACATGCTAGATACATACAAATATGTGTCCGAAAATCTGTATTTAATTGAGACGCTTTTGCATCAAAAAGTGTTTGAGGGCGTAAAACCAGGGCACTACAAATGTAAGGACAACGAAATGGTGTGGTGGTCAGTGGAAGATTAGTAA
>Ga0247611_10003848_pt1 | contig 21664 bp, 19 predicted proteins | sample 177DNAGHGhighgp2_FD_192422 | JGI IMG/M metagenome (GOLD analysis project Ga0247611, IMG submission 192422) | Sheep rumen microbial communities from Palmerston North, Manawatu-Wanganui, New Zealand - 1770 DNA GHGhigh gp2 | ecosystem: Host-associated > Mammals > Digestive system > Stomach > Rumen... | reverse complement strand
AGACTATTGAGAAGATATTTGAAGATGCCGATGCTACAACCATTTCAAAAAAGCATTTCGTCATCCGAATGAAAAACAAATACACCTGCTCAGGAAAGGATGCAATGTATCTGATAGGAAAGGCACGAGAGAATCATCTCATTACCATTGAGAACGACCAGGTGAAACTTGAGAAATAAGTACTGACTTATCAGAACTCGACATACGGCTTTAACTTCTCGATGGCCTGAGGAGGAAACTCCTTTAACAAGCTCAGGTCATCGAGACTTTTTATGTGTCCGCGAAGTCGTCTATAGTCTACGATTGCCTTCGCCTGAAAGAAGCTGACGTAAGGATGGCTCTTCAGACGGTTCAGGGTAAATGTGTTGAGGTTGATCTTCTGTATCTCCGCCTCCCCCATCTTAAAATACGACAAGGCTTCATCGGGGAACCCGTCTATCTCCATCAACTGACCGACACGTACATATCCTCCAAGTCTTTTTCCATATTCCACCACCCGACGGGCATAATAGCTCCCCACTCCCGGCACCTTTTTCAACATGTTCGTATCGTTACAGTTCAGTTCCACCTGCTCGTTTTGTTTCAACTTCTCAGGGTATATGGCTTTTCTCATTGTATCACGGACAGCCTTTTCATGCTGCTTCTTTTCGAAAAGCGTTGAAGCAGGCTGATAGTCGGAAGATATACGAATGAAAGGTTCCAGTTCCCGATACTGTTTGACTGTCAGTCCATATAAGCGTGCAAAATCCTCTGGGGTACGGTAGATTCCTCCATGAGCCCGATATTTATAGATATTACGCACCTGCCATGGCTTCAGTCCCAGCCGGAGAAGTTGCGTGCTATCAGCTGTATTTGGGTCGAAAAGAAACCGTTCTGCCTGTTCAGCGTCCACCCGATAATACTGCCTGACTCCCATAGTCTCACGCTGGATTGGACTTTTCATACCATCGGAAGAGGCAACGCTATCAGCTGGGACCGCAGATGTCTGAGTCTTTCCACTACCAATGCCATGAATCACGGCAGTAGAAATCACAGCGACCAACAACAAAACAATCAATACGGAGCGATCGGACTTCTGAAAATAGAAGAACTCATTAATGTGCATAGTACTACGATTTTGGTTTAACGTCGCAAATATAAACAATTATCACGACATACCAAAACGTAGAACCGCTAACTTTTGATAAATCAGATGATTCCGAACTGGTGGAGGAAAATGGCAGCGATTCCCACCGGGCAGACAAATCGCACGGTATAGAACCAGATGTTGAAGAATGTCCCCTTCAATGTATCCCAGTTAGTGAACTCGTTCCACACAATCTTCTTCGGAACATACCAGCCAATGAAGATGCAGGTGAGGAAACCGCCAAGCGGCAACAGGATCTGTGCTGTCAGGTAGTCACAGAAGTTCAGAAACTCCATGCCAAAAAGCTTCAGTGAGTCTACTGCTCCCATAGAAAGTGAACAGATCACGCCGATGACACAACAGACCACCGTCTCTATCCATGCTCCCTTCCCTCGCGAGATATGGAGTTCTTCGTAGAAGAATGCCGTCCCTATCTCATGCATGGAAATCGTTGACGTGAGTGCTGCCAAGGCCAGCAATCCATAGAAGAGGATGCTGATGACATACCCCATGCCAGGCACCGCCGAGAAAGCTTGCTGGAACACATTGGGTAATGTAATAAAGATAAGTGAAGGTCCAGAGTCGGGATTCACTCCGACAGAGAAGGCTGCCGGGAAAATCATCAGTCCTGCAAGGATAGCTATCACTGAATCGAGTATTGCTATCTGTACTGCCGAACGGAGCAAGTTGGTCTGCCGGCTGAAATAACTGGCATAAGTGCAAAGGCAGGCCGTCCCCAACGAAAGGGAGAAGAATGCCTGTCCAAGTGCTTCAAGCAGTACGCTGCCGTTCACCTTAGAGAAATCTGGATGGAAAAGGAACTCGATGCCTCGTCCTGCCCCTGGAAGCATACACGATGCAACGACTATGACGACAAGCAATAGAAGCAATGTGGGCATCAGCAGATTAGAAGCTCTCTCTATACCGTTACGTACTCCATTGGCAACGACGAAATGCGTTATCAAGATAAATACGACGGTCCACGCCAAAGGCTTAAAAGGGTCTGATGAAAAGGTGACAAAATAGTTTGTCACAAAGTCGCTGTTTCCCTGCAGTTCTCCCATCACCGAGGCAAAAAGATATTGCAGACACCAGCCAGCGACCACGGAATAAAAACCGAGGATAATCATGGAGGTGATCACTCCCATATAACCGATCATTCTCGACAGACGATTCATGACCATAGCCAGTCCTCCTCGTATTGTTGAGGAGCCATTGACGTCGGCTTGGGCTTCTTCCGACAGACGGGAATATGCCCGTGCCGCATTAGCAGCAGAATGGCGGCCAATGATGAACTCGCTTAACATTCCGGGGATTCCCAGCAACAGCACACAGGCAAAATAAATAATGATGAAGGCAGCTCCACCGTTATGACCTGTCATATATGGAAAACGCCAGATGTTTCCTAAGCCGACAGCCGAACCAGCCGTGGCCAATACGACTCCCATCTTTGTCCCGAAGTTTCCTCTTTCGCTGCTCATAGTAGTTTAGTGAATCAGATTACATTGAACTGGTGGAGGAAAATCGCCAGGATTGCCACCGGACAAACAAAGCGGATGAGGAAGAGATAGATACCGAAGAATGTTGCCCGCACTGTTCCCCAGTTCGTGAATTCATCGCGGACAATGTTCAAAGGAACAAACCATCCCACAAACAGACAGGTGAGGAATCCGCCGACGGGCAAGAAAATCTGGCCTGTTACAAAGTCGAAGACATCGAAAAGAGATTTCCCGCCGACAGACAACCCGTCGACAGCCCCTAATGAAAGGGAACAGAACATTCCGATGATGCAGGTGACAACCGTAACTATGAGTGCGCCATTCTTTCGGGAGATATGCAGTTCCTCGAAGAAAAAGGCTGTGCTCACCTCGTGCAAAGAGATGAGAGAAGTAAGTGCCGCCAGGGACAGCAACAGGTAGAACATCAGCGAGATGACCCAGCCTATCAACGGCATGCCGGCAAAAGCTGTATTAAACACATTGGGGAGCGTGATGAAGATGAGCGAAGGTCCCGAATCAGGATTCACCCCCACCGAGAACGCAGCTGGGAAAATCATCAGGCCAGCCAGAATAGCCACGAATGAATCCACCAAGGATATCTGCACTGCCGAGTTCAGCAGATTGGTCTGCCGACTGTAGTAGCTGGCATAAGTGCAGATACATCCCATCGCAATCGAAAGAGAATAAAACGACTGTCCGAGAGCTCCAAGGAAGACATTTTTGTCCATTTTATCGAAATCGGGCTTGAAAAGGAACTCTATTCCCTTCTCTGCATTGGGAAGCAGACAGGAAGCAACCACGATGACAAGCAGCAGAATGAACAGTGCCGGCATCAATAACTTGGAAGCCCTCTCTATTCCTCTTCGAACACCATTTATTATAATAAGGTGTGTGGTGACAAGGATGACAACGGTCCATAAGACAGGAAGGAAAGCAGAACTGGAAAACTCCTGGAAGTATTGTGCCACGTAAGTAGAGTCGCCTTTGATTTCTCCCAAGACAGATGCACAGACATATTGCAGGCACCAGCCGGAGACGACGGCATAATAACCTGTAATGAGAAAGCCTGTGAGAACGCCCATGTAGCCCACCCACTTCCATGGAGAACAGCCAGAGAGCTTTGTATAAGCCCGCGCTGTGTTACTTGCGCCATGCCGACCGATGATAAACTCACTGACCATGCACGGTATTCCCAACAACAGAATGCACGCGAGATAAACCAATATGAAGGCAGCACCACCGTTCTGCCCGGTCATATAGGGGAAACGCCATACGTTTCCTAATCCCACAGCGGATCCTGCCGTAGCTAAAATCACACCAAGTTTACTTCCAAAATTAGCTCTTTCTTCTGTCATATTGTGTAATTTATCCTCTTTCTGCTGCAAAATTATAAAAAATACTTTAATTTTGCAGCAAAAATATAAGTCAACATGAAGTATTTGCACGATTTAGTAAAAAAACAACCCTTCACCTCCTGTCTTATCGTTATCATCTGGATACTTTGTCTGATGCCCATTCCCGAACAAGTTCCGTTAAAGGAAGTTCCCATGATGGACAAGTGGACTCATTTTGTGATGTACGGAACCCTTTGCCTGACTATCTGGATTGAGTATCTCAAAAGACATAAAAAAACGAACAAAAAGAGAATCTTTCTGTTCGCTATTATTGCTCCAATCCTGATGAGTGGCATCATCGAACTGGTACAAGCCTATTGTACAGGAGGCCGAAGAAGTGGCGAGTTGCTCGACTTCGCAGCCAATTCCATAGGGGTAGGTCTTGGAAATGCTATCGGTATTCTTCTGGGATGGTTCCGCGCCAAAGTATGAAAGGAAAGCGCAACATGTGCTTATTATAAAAGCGTGCGTCGCCCGTCACCTCTATACCGACAAAGTCGGGCTTCTCATAAGGCTCAAATTCATTGTTGAGTTCCACCTCCGCCAAGACAAGACCTTCATTGTCTCCATAGAATTCGTCTATCTCAAACACATGCTTTCCGCTTTTAACAAGATATCGACGTTTATCGATCATTCCCCCATGGCAGAGTTCAAATAGATGGTTGGCTTCATCCATTGTTATTTCTTTCTCAAACTCGTAACGGGCAAGACCACCGTCTTTCGACTTGCCTTTGATGGTAAGAAATGCCTGATCATCACGCGTCCGTATCCTCACAGTTGCATAGTCACATGGTATATAGCCTTGTTTAATATGACTACTTGAAAAGGCGGCGCGTTTATATGCGTCGCCTTTTTTTACCAAGAACTTTCTTTCAATTTCAAAGCCACTCATGTTATAACAGAATTGTCCAGATCATATAAATCAAAGCCGCCACAACGAGGACTCCGAAAATCCAGTTCACTACTTTTTTCCCTTGTTCTTCCTGTTTCTTGGCATAAGCTTCACGCTTAAGATTCTTCTTTTTACTCATAGGTATAATTATTTTTAGGTTTTTATTTTATTCTTCATCTGTTGTGGGGAACTCCATCAGATAGGCTTTGATGAAGCCGTCTATCTTTCCGTCCATTACCCCATCGACATCAGCAGTCTGATAATTTGTGCGATGGTCTTTCACGCGTCGGTCATCAAAGACATAGGAACGGATCTGACTGCCCCACTCTATCTTCTTCTTACCTGCCTCTATCTTGGCCTGTGCCTCCAGACGTTTCTTCATGGCACGGTCGTATAACTGTGACTTCAGCAGCAATAAGGCTTTTTCCTTGTTCTTAGGTTGGTCACGTGTCTCTGTGTTCTCGATGAGGATTTCCTCTTCCTCGCCGGTATCAGGATCCGTATACCAATAACGGAGTCGCACTCCCGACTCAACCTTATTCACGTTCTGCCCGCCTGCGCCACTACTGCGGAAGGTATCCCAGGAGAGCTTGGCTGGGTCGACATAGACTTCAATCGTGTCATCGACCAAAGGAGTTACGAAAACCGATGCAAAGGATGTCATGCGCTTGCCTTGAGCATTGAAGGGGGACACACGCACCAGACGATGGACACCATTCTCACTCTTAAGAAAGCCATAGGCATATTCGCCGCCTTCTATCTCCATTGTCACACTTTTGATACCCGCCTCATCGCCATCCTGAAGGTTCGAAATCGTCACCTTATGTCCGTGAGCCTCTGCCCAACGCATATACATTCGCATGAGCATCTGCGCCCAGTCCTGACTCTCAGTACCTCCAGCGCCAGAATTGATTTTGAGCACACAGTCCATCGGATCTTCCTTCTGGCGAAGCATGTTTTTGAGCTCAAGATCTTCTATCAGACTTATAGCTCGCTGATAATCTGCATCCACCTCTTCTTCTGTCACCATTTCATCGTGAAAGAAATCAAAAGCCAGTTGCAATTCATCAGCAGCCTGTCGTACCTCGTTATATCCTTTAATCCATTTTTCGATGTCCTTCACCTTCTTCATCTGAGCCTGTGCCCGCTTCACGTCTTCCCAGAAATCGGGCGCCTGTGTCCTCAACTGCTCTTCTTCGAACTCTACCATCTTCTGGTCGATATTCAAATAGCGATGCAGCGATTCGGCTCTGTCAAGTACATCTTTGAGTTGATCCTGTGTTATCATTTCATCTATTCTACGTACATTTTGTCTATAACATCCTTGTAGTTCTTGCTGATAACACTACGCTTCAGTTTAAGCGTATTGGTCAGTTCCCCACTCTCCATAGAGAAATGATGAGGAATAAGTGTGATACGCTTAACCTGTTCATAATGAGCCAGCCGCTGCTGCAGGGTGTCTACACGCTCCATAAGCATATCGTGAACCTGCTGATTGGCACAAAGTTCTTCTCGAGAATCAAACTTCAAGCCTTTTTCCCTTGCCCATTCTTCTACGACACGGAATTCGGGAACTACCAGCGCAGACACGAACTTACGCTGGTCGGCTATCACAGCAATCTGATCGATATACTTGTCAACCAGCATCATGGCCTCAACCATCTGAGGAGCAATGTACTTTCCGTTACTTGTCTTATATAAATCCTTAATGCGCTCTGTAAGGAACAGCTCACCGTCATGCATGTATCCAGCATCTCCTGTATGGAAATAGCCGTCTGCATCAAAAGCAGTTTTGTTCACATCATCGCGGTTGAAATAACCACAAGTGATGGTCGGACCCTTCAGCAGGATTTCATTGTTCTCGCTGATCTTGATATCAATGCCTTCTATCGGCCTTCCGACAGATCCGATGGTATATGGTTCGCCGCGATGGTCACAAGAAACTGTGGCAAGGCTCTCTGTGAGTCCATAGCCGACAATCATATCAATACCGATGGAATGAACGAATTCCTCAACCTCTGGTGAAACGTATGCGCCAGCTGTCGGGAAGAAGTTGGCATTCTCCAAGCCAATCTCCTTACGAACAAGACTCAATATCGAATTGTTTATAAACTTATACTCTAAAGCTAATGCCAAAGGCGGGCGCTTACCATGACTCAAATAGTCAATATTATATCTGCGACCAACCGACAAAGCATGTCTGAATATCATCTGTTTAGCCTTGCTCGATGCTCCTATCTTCTCCTTCACAGCGATAAACACCTTCTCCCAGAAACGTGGAACGCTCGACATACAGGTAGGATGAGTCTCGCGCATCGACTGCTGAATCTCTTTCGGATAGGTATTCAGAATCAGCTCTGCACCGACTGTCAAACAAAGATACGACCATCCCCGCTCAAAAATATGGGCCAAAGGAAGGAAATTGATGACCCTGTCTTTATTAGTAATAGGCACACATTTCCCATTTGCCTCCATGGCAGCGTGATACTGGCTGTATTTAAGGATAACGCCTTTCGAGTCACCTGTCGTACCACTCGTATAGATAATATTACAGATATCCTCTTCATTAGCCTGCTTCCAGAGTTCCTCCAGTTGTGACTGACGTGGAAGATTCTCACCTAAAGCAATAAAGTCTTCGAAATAAAGGGCGTTGGGATCGTGTGAACTGACCCTGACACTATGGTCAAAAATAATGATTCGCTCCAATGTCGGGCAAAGAGGGAACACGCGATGAGCCTTGTCATACTGCTCCTGTTCACCCACAAAAAGGAATCGCACCTTTGCATCCTGAACAACATATTGTATTTGTTGTTCACTTGATGTGGCATAAATAGGAATAGAAACCACCCGTATGCCATAAGCACCGAAGTCTGTATACAGATACTGGATACAATTCTGGGAGAAGACGGCTATGTTTTCCTGGGGAACCATTCCCAGATTCAACATGGCATTACTTACTTGCTTAACCCTTAATGAGAATTGTTTCCATGAAACACTCTTCCACTCTAAGCTGCCGAAAGCCCTAAAAGTAAGAGCCGGACGAGCACCATATACCTTTGCCTGCTCGTGAATCAGCACCGAAAGATGACTTTTGTTCTGCATAAGTAATCGTGTTATTTATTGCAAAAGTAGTGTAAAATGGGCAAAAAAGCAAATAAATCAACATTTATTTTGGCAATTTGTTCAAATTGCATGTTTTTAGCCCAAGTCAGTCATCATAAAGTTGTTTGTGCTTGTTTTCCTGTTTGTATTTGGTTGGCTGCCAATATTTTAGTATATCATACTTAAGAAGCAGGAAGATAACTTGTTCTATAATACGACTTTCTTACCTTTTTTTACATAAATACCACGCGATGGATTATCCACCCGCTGCCCGTTCAGGGAATACAGGACATCCTTTTCCTTTGAGTCATTAACATGATGTGCAGACACTGACGACACCGGGAGCGACAACGTGACAGAGATATTGCTCTGCCCTCCCTTAAGGAACGCTTTAAGTTCATCAGCCGAGAGGCCGGCTATCTTGCCTAAACGGGTGTAACTATACGAATTAGGACCATAGAAGATACAGATATTACTGCCACCATAGAGGACGACATCACCAGGCTGACCATTGATATACTCATTGCTTGTAGGCAGAGAGAAGCCCAGTGAGCCCCAGATCTCAAAGTCTCCGTTAGTGTTCAGAGTCACTGTGACTGCACCTTCCTGAAGCTTCGCAACAAGTGCCTGTGTGGCTGCATTATCAACGAGTGTCACAGCCTGCACCTTGCCGTCAATAGTCAGATTCATTGTCTGTGTTTCCATATTGCTTTGTTTGAAATTCAGTTTCTTAAGCCAATCCTGCAGCAGAGTGGCTGTATTGCTACGATTCGAGTTGTTTATCCAAAGCGCATCGCCCATCCATGTCATATCAGGCAAGAGCCGTTTGGCATCAGCCACCACACCGCTGATACCACTCGAATGGCTCGACACAATAAGTGCAACATTCTTGCCAGACAATTTCGAAGCATTCTGGAAGAGAAATGTCTGCATGATTGCCGCCATCTGACTCCACCAAAGGGGAGTCACGATGATGACATTCTGATAACTGTCAAGTGAAGTCTGGACGGGATCGATGGCTGGATAGCTGCTGCCATCATTAGGATTGGCTTTGATTGCATTGAGCAACTGCGTCCCCAATGCATAGTTGTTAGCTTCATATTTCAGTCCTTTTTCGGCAGGTTGAATTTCCAACACATCAGCCTCCAGCTGTTTAGTCATCGTGTTTACAATGGCACTACAGTTACCCGTATAGCTATAATAGACTATCAATGTCTTCCCCTTATTCACGACCGGATTACTCTCCTGAGCCTCGTTGTCGGTTGAACATCCCATCAGCAGGATGGACAGAAGAAAGATTATTTGCCTATACATCGTCTATATTAATATTAGAATGATAAACATTTCGAAATAGCAAGCTTATTTCAGGTTCTCTTTGAAGAACGAATCCATCTTGTCGTAAGGAATCACTCCTGCCTCATCATCATAGAGGTCAACGTGTGAGGCTCCTGGGATAATAAGCAGTTCCTTATTACTAACGACCTTGCTTTCCCCCTTCACATGAATCCCAGTCATCTTCTCAAAAGCATACTCACTGAAGTAGCGGCTATGAGCCTTTTCACCATGAATGAGCAACACGGGGTTCTCTATCTCCTGTGCCCATGCAAGGAGAGGCTGGTTGAGGAATGACTGGCAACCGATCGTATTCCATCCGTCATTTGAGTTGCCACTGCGCTTGTGGTAGCCGCGCTTTGTTTTATAGTAGGCATGATAATCCTTGACAAACCAGGGGGCATCTTCAGGCAACGGGTCGATAACGCCGCCAGCACGCTGATAGCTACCTGCCTTATAATCGGCAGTACGTTGAGCAGCCAGTGCCTTGCGTTTTTCCATACGCTGTTGTGGTGTGTCCTCGCTTTTGAAGTATCCCTCTACATTCACCTTGCTCATGTCGTACATCGTCGAAGCAACTGTAGCCTTAATGCGCGGATCAAGTGCTGCGGCATTGACAGCCATACCACCGAAACCGCAAATACCAATGATACCGATACGCTCAGGATCGACATTATCCTGCACGGAAAGGAAATCTACTGCGGCAAGGAAGTCTTCTGTGTTGATGTCGGGCGAAGCCATACGACGAGGCTCTCCACCGCTCTCTCCCGTGAATGAAGGGTCAAAAGCTATAGTGAGGTATCCGCGCTCTGCCATGTGCTGGGCATAGAGACCGCTCGACTGTTCCTTAACAGCTCCGAAAGGACCGGAAACTGCGATAGCAGCCAACTTACCCTCAGCATTTTTGGGGGTGTACATGTCGGCAGCGAGTTCGATGCCATAACGGTTGCGGAATGTTACTTTCTTATGATCTACTTTGTCACTCTTAGGAAAAGTCTTATCCCATTCTTCAGTCAGTTGCAATGTTGTTTTCATATTATTGTTACTTGTTTGATTGTTTGTCTCTTTATTGTTGCATGCTGTGAGCATTCCCGCAACAAGTAATAATGTTATTAATCTCGTTTTCATCAAAATCATTTTATTACAGGCTTTCTTTCAGTTCAGTTATTCTGAATGCAAAGATACACACATTATTATATATATACATTACACAAAAAGCATAAAAGTCTACCAATTTTACAGATTTTCTTATTATTCCAGATTATTTCCAACCTTTTTTTACAACAATCATCTGGAGTTCACGCATTTATTAGTATCTTTGCAACAATGAAGAAGATACTGAAAGTTGACAATCCCAATGTCTATGCCCGGCATGTGAGTGCACCGGAGTTGCACCCATTACTGAGCATCATTCACTATGATGACGTGTCACCCCTTCATAACAGTCTGAACAACTATGGCGTGTACGGACTGTTCATACAGCGTGAGTTTCCTAAGAATCTGTCTTACGGCACCCGCACGCTGCAAGTGAGTGATGCCTCCATCATTGCCGTGGCCCCAGGACAGTTAGGAGGTGCTGAAGACAATGGAGAACTGTTGACTCTGAGCGGATGGGCTGTGCTGTGGTCACCTGAACTGATGCACAACACCGATTTGGAAGCAAGAATGCGCGACTACCATTTCTTTTCCTATTTCGCAACGGAATCCTTGCAGATGGAACCTTCCGAGTGGCTCTTCATTACGCAACTGATCAGTCAGATGCGACAAGAACTGGAGATGAACGAAGACTCTCCTTCCCTCCGCAAAGTCCTGTTAGGCTATCTGCGCCTGCTTTTGGAATACTGCAACAGAATCTACCTGCGCCAGCTCTCAGCAGAGACCAAGGACACGACTGATATACTGAAGCGCTTCCATGCACTGCTCGAACAGTATTTCTTTGATGGCAAACAACATCAGTTGGGATTGCCTACCGTATCATATTGTGCCTCTGAAATGGCCTACTCATCACACTACTTCGGTGACCTTTTCCGTCGGGCGACAGGCACAACGGCCATCAACTATATTCACACCTATGTTATTAATATAGGTAAGAGCCTGCTGATGCAGGGACACAACATCAGCGAAACATCCCGCATGCTGGGTTTTGAGTTTCCCCATCATTTCACACGGCTTTTCAAGAAGATTACCGGTATCACGCCCAGTGAGTTTTTAGGGAAATAGCAACGAAGAATAAAAAGACTGGAAGATTCCTGCCTTTATTTTCATTCTCTTTTGTATTTTTGTAGCCGAAAAAAAGATAACCGTCAGAAAAAGAACCAGATAATGAATATTACTCCTTACACCAATGATGCTGTGGCATTGCTTCAAAAGCTGATTAGTATTCCCCGCACAAGCAGGGATGAGGCAAAAGCTGCCGACCTACTTGAACAACAACTGCACAACTGGGGGATAGCCTGCAAACGAGATGGAAACAACATCTGGTGCATCTGTTCTGACTATCAACCCGAACAAGATACAATCCTGCTCAACGCTCATATAGACACCGTGAAGCCAGTGAATTCTTGGACGCGCGATCCTTTTGTTCCGTCAATTGAAGGCGACACGATCTATGGATTGGGGAGCAACGATTGTGGCGGCGGACTGGTTAGCCTGCTCATGGCATTCAGGATCCTGACAGACAACGGGCGGAAACAGACTGAGATTGACGGGAGGAAATACAATCTGATCTATCTCGCATCAGCTGAAGAAGAAGTGTCCGGACAGAACGGCATCAGCAGTGTTCTTCCACTATTACCTCCCATCAGCGTGGCAATCGTCGGAGAACCCACAAGCATGCAGCCTGCCGTGGCAGAAAAGGGACTGATGGTAATCGACATGAAAGCACAGGGGAAAAGCGGCCATGCGGCACGTGGTGAGGGAATCAATGCTATCTATCAGATGCTGGATGACCTGACATGGATCCGCAACTATCGTTTTGAGAAGGTCAGTGAGTTCTTGGGACCGACACAGATGCAGGTAACTGTGATCAATGCAGGAACCCAGCACAATGTCGTGCCAGACGTCTGTTCTGCCATCATTGATGTGCGGACCAATGAACTATACACCAATGAGGAAGTTTTCGAACTGATTCGCAATCACGTGCAGTCTGAAGTCAAAGCACGGTCATTCCGCCTGCATTCATCCTGCATCGACACCAGTCATCCTCTGATCAGAAAACTCGAAGAAATGGGGAAAAAGCCGTTCGGTTCTCCGACATTAAGCGACCAGGCACTCATGCCTTTCCCATCCTTCAAGCTCGGACCTGGTGACAGTTGTCGTTCGCACTCGGCTGATGAGTTCATCAAAATAAAAGAGATTCAGGATGCCATAGAAACATACCTGAATCTCCTTCGGTCATAATTGATTTATCCTTTTATCTTTTCAGCCAGGCTTCAGGATTCAGCTTCGCCTTCTCATGGCGTAGCTGGAACTGTAGGATATTGTCTGTTCCGACAGAACCCATCGCCTGACCTGTAGACACTTTCTGTCCCCGACTTACTGTCACCGACTTCAGATTACAATAGACGGATATATATGCGCCATGACGAACCATGACAACCCATGTACCGGCATAACTGAAGACCGCACTCACCTCTCCATCATAGATGGAACGAGCCATACATCCGGGCTTTCCGAGAATATTGATACCCTTATTGTCAAGTGTCACATTCTTTAATCCTTCCACATTGTACTGTCCAAAGTGGCTCACAATCTTATAACTACCTGTGATAGGCATTGGCAGACGACCTTTGTTTGCGGCAAAGCCACCACTCATCATCCTGTCGATAGAGCTCATCCGCATGCCCTCGTCGTTCTCCTTCACGACTTCCTCTATCTCTTTCTTGGCACGCTCTTCCTCGGCACGAGCCTTACGCTCGACAGCCAGACGCTCCGCCTCGGCTTCACGGGCTGCCTGTTCTGCACGTGCCTTTCGGTTTGATGCAGCAGCGATAGCAGCTTCACGAGCCTCTTCACGCTTTGCTCTCGCTTCAGCCAAAGCTGCATCACGGGCTTCAGCCTTTGCCTTTTCCTCACGTTCTCTTGCTTCAGCCAACCGACGGTTGTTCTCACGGGCAGCAGCCTCAGCTGCGGCTTTCTTTCGTGCCAGCTGTTCCTCGGCACGTTTCTTTGCCGCGGCTTCAGCTGCGGCTTTACGCTTAGCCTCTGCCTCGGCACGCACACGTGCCTTCTCCACTTCTATGGCTATCAACCGGTCGATCTGTGCATTAAGGGCAGCATCTTTCTTACGTTGCTCAACAAGAATGCCTTGGATGGTTTTCTGCTGCTTTTGCAACGAAGAGACAATCTTTTTCTGCTCGTCCTGCTGAACCTCTAAGGTCTGACGCTCCTTTTTGTCTTTCGACAACAGCACATGCTTCTGTCCCTTGACATTCTCAAGCTGTTTCTGTTTATCCGTCACCTGTGCCTGCTTGGCTTTTACCAGTTCTCCCTGAGCACGCTGATAGTCAGCATACTGATGAACAAAACGGACACGACGGAACATCTGGGCAAAATTCTTGGCAGAGAAGACAAACATCAGTTTATCCTGCACATTCCGATAACGGGCAAGATAACGCATTGACTGCACGTATTTCTCTTTGCGGTCTTCAAGTTGTGTCTTCAATGTCTGGAGCTGCGCCTTCAGAATATTGATGTTCCCATCGATATTGGTAATATCCTGTTGTATGCCCTCAATGCTTTTCTGCCGTTCATCAATGGCTGTATTCAGCAGCAGCAGATTCTGCAGACGCTGCTTCACATCCTCCTGATTAGCCTTGAGAGCCTTCTCCTGAACATGAATCTCTTTCTGGATCTGCGTACGCTGATTCTGCAGTCCTTTAATTGAAGGTGTAGAGTAGTCAGACTTATTCACCGTCGTCTTTGTAGATTTCCCCTTTCTCTTCTGCACCGGCTTTTTGGTAACGGTGGTCGTCTGTTTCTTTTTCTGCACAGGCTTCTTATTCTGAGCACCCAATGGTAACGTCAAAAGAGAAACCAGCAGAATACCGATTATCTTTCTCATTTATAGTTTCAATAACTTACTCAATAGAACATTAGCATCAACTCTCTTGTACTTAGAAGACACCTGTGTGCGCGTTTCCCATCCGTCCTTGTCCTTCGGATCCGACATGTCAATCGTCACCTTCACATTCTTTGCCGTTTTGGTGGCTGTCGTCGAGAACTGGAACTCCTGACGGGCAGGGTATAACTTCGTACCGATGTTCTTAAAGTCAGAGTATAACCACATCAGGGAAGACGCACCGCTACCCGTGCTGACATATTCTACGTTCGTCATCAGGATCTGACCTGTCGAATTGGATGCTGTCCAGTTGTATTTCAGGTTTCCTTTTTCCAACACCACAGGAGTGCTGGTTGCCGTCACAGCACTACCCAGCTTAAACATATTAAAATCGTTTTGAGATACCGTCTTCACCCCAGGGGCTGACAACTCATTCCAGAACAGCGCCTGAAGGGTGTAGAAGCTGATTCCATTATTGCGCAGGAAGTCCAGCGCATTGTAGTCACCTCTCAGATATTCCTTGTGCATACGGTCTATAATGAGTACCTCGTTGGGCGTAAACTCAATACGTCCGACCTCCGTCCCCAGCAAGGGGATGAACAATTGCAGACGGATCACTTCGTCACGGCGCATGTGGACTGAACCGGGTACCGTAATGTCATTGTTGCCGGACTTGAGTGTAAACGACATATCAGACACGATGTTCTTTGCATACACCCTGTTGGCAGCCACCTTTTCAAGGAAGGCATACGATTCAACAGACTGTGACTGCTGACCTGCCGAAGCTTTGCCACTGACCGGGACAACTGCTGACCCGGCATTTTTACCTGTTTCGGAAACTGCATTCTTCTGTGTGCGGCATGATACGAGCAGCAACATACAGGTAATTGCTGACAATATCAACCAGTTATTTCTATTCATCTTCATTCTTTATATATCTCTTTTCGTTAATTTTCTGAGGTAGTATTGGGTTGTCTGAGCCGGCATCCTGTGCCTTTTTCCAAAGTTCCACCGCCTTTTCTATATCTCCGTTCATGGCATAGATGTCCCCCGCATGCTCAATGATTACATCACTCTGCAAAGAGTCAGTATCGTTAGCCAATGCCTGATCGATATAGATCTGTGCCTCGGCAAAGCGTTCCTGCTTAAACAATATCCATGCGTATGTATCAAGATAGGTCGGGTTGGTCGGCTCGGCTTTCACCGTCTTGTAGCTCATCTGCTCGGCCTTCTGCAAATCATTTCCCTTCAGACTGAGGAAGTAAGCATAGTTATTGAGTGCGCCGATATTATCATCCTTCCACTGGAGACAACTGTCATAAGCTGCGAATGCGTCGTTGTCAAGTCCTTTCTTGTGGAGTATGTCTCCCATTATCGCATAGAAATCTGACACGATCTCCTTATTGCTCTGGTCATTAATCTCGTCAACCCCACGGCGAAAGGCATCAAGGGCGTTATCCTCATCGTCTTTCTGGTAATACGAGAGTCCCATGAAATAATAGAAAGCCATCTCGTCGGGATTATATTGCACGGCAGGCTTGCACAATTCGATAATCTGATCCCAGTCTTTTTTGGGCCATAGGTTCTGAATGATCTGCAGACGTACACCGGCATTGTCGGGCGCAATCTTCAGCACATCCCGCAACGCCTGATTCACTGAATCGAGAGGGAACTGCTTCAATGACATATAGACGGCCTTCAGCTCTGCCATGTCGGCATCTTGCGGGTTTGCCTGAAGGATTTTGTCAAAGAGGTTCTTCACTTCCAGACTGTCTCCGTTCTCCCGCTGATTGTCCTGAATCACCTGCCTCATCATCGTTGCCTTCGTCTCTGTCGATGTTTTACTGCTCATCAGTATATCTTCCATCATCTGGCGTGCCAGCGAATCTTCACCTACTGCCTGATAATAGTCGTACATCGAAGTCTGGACAAAAGAGTTGTCGGGCTCCTCTTTCAGTGCTTTCTGGAATATCTTATAGGCTTTCTTCTGCTTATTGTTCTGCATCAGCCAGTTTCCCATCATCACCTTATAGTTCAAGTCACTGGGATGTTCATCAGAAAGTGACCTCAATGCCTTCCAAGCTGATTTCTTGTCGCCCTTGGCTTCATAGATACGCATCTTCGTCAGAGTGAGTTCCTCGCTGTTACCTTCGACCGACTCAATACGGTTTACTACTTTCAGCATTTTGTCATACTCTCTGTCCTGCTGATACAGTTGTGCGAGTATGCCCAGCAGGTCCACCCGTTCATGGTTGTCTGCTACGACTGCCTCATAGACCTCTTCAGCCTTCGTGTAGTCCTTGGCATTCACATAGAGTTCTGCCAGTCGTTCCTGATAATAGGAGTTCTTTGGATTCAGACTCACTGCCCTTTTCAGGTTTGCCATGGCAAGTGAGTCTTTTTTCATCTCCGACATGAACATCGAACGGAGATACCATGCCTCCGAAGCATTAGGATTAATCGTCAGGCAATGTTCCAGCAGGTCGAATGCAGCATCGAAATGGCTGGCATTCAACTGCCGTTCGGCTTCAATGAAGAAATAGTTATAGCGCACGGAATCAGCGGCACTGATACCACGCCCATCACCCCGCGTCACTCCTGTCGCCATACACAGCAGAAACAGGAAGACCATCATGCGGCTGCCAATTTTAACAATCATCTCTTTCCCTTTCGTCAGAACAAGTCTTTTTATTTTACGCCAGTGTGCCCATAGCCGCCAGTTCCTCTCTCCGTCTCATCAAGCTGGTCCACCTCGATGAAATTCCCCTGCTCATGACGGGCTATCACCATTTGGGCGATACGTTCGCCGTCATTCACGACAAAGTCGGTGTTGGAAAGATTCACAAGCAGCACTCCTATCTCGCCTCGATAATCGGCATCGATTGTCCCTGGTGCATTGAGCACTGTAATGCCATGCTTGAAAGCCAAACCGCTACGCGGGCGCACCTGTGCCTCATAGCCTTCGGGCAGCGAAATAAAAAGACCGGTGGGTATCAGACGATGCTCCAATGGATGCAACACGATTGATTCATCAAGATTTGCACGCAAATCCATACCGGCACTCTGTGCCGTCGCATAGGCTGGCAGCGGCTGATGCCCTCGGTTTACCACCTTTATATCTAACTTGTTCATCTTTAATATATTACTCATTTGCTTCTAAGACAGAGTCTCGTTTCTATGTCTGAAAAACATCGTTGCTTCTGCCTTTAAAGTGCAAAGGTAGGAAAAAAAAACAGATTAGCAGGGCAATGAATTAACAATTAACAAATTTACAGATAAAGAGGGCAATATGTTAACAGGTAATTCGTTTCTAAGATAACAAGCAACAGATGAATAATGGATTGGCAAAGACTCATTTCTAACAAACGATTCGGACAAGAGGAAAGGCATGAACTGCGCACCGACGACCGTTCAGAGTTCAAACGTGATTACGACCGGCTTATCTTCTCTGCTCCTTTCCGGCGGATGCAGAACAAGACTCAAGTGTTCCCGCTTCCGGGTAGCATCTTTGTTCATAACCGACTGACTCACAGTCTTGAAGTGGCGAGTGTCGGCCGCTCTTTAGGTGACGATGTGGCAAGACAGCTGAAAAGAACGCATCCCGAGCTGATAGGAACTCCTTTCGAAGAAATCGGCACGATTGTCTCAACGGCTTGTCTGGCTCACGACATGGGAAATCCTCCTTTCGGCCACAGCGGTGAGAAGGCCATTCAGGCCTATTTCTCGGAGAGTTCGGGGGAGTTCCTTCGCGAAAAGGTCAGCGAACAGTTCTGGAATGACATCACCCACTTTGAAGGTAACGCCAATGCATTCAGACTTCTTACCCACAGATTCAAGGGGCGCCGCAAAGGAGGTTTTGTCCTTACCTACTCCACGCTGGCAAGCATCGTGAAGTATCCGGTCTCATCTAATGCCACAAATTCGGACATGCACAACAAGTTTGGCTTCTTCAACACCGAGGCGGATGCCTACAGGAAGATTGCCGGAGAACTGGGCATTACCGTAAAAAAGGAAAATGAATGTTTCGCACGCCATCCGCTGGTCTTTCTCGTCGAAGCTGCCGATGACATCTGCTATGAGATCATGGACATTGAAGATGCCCATAAGCTGAAGCTTCTCACTTTCAGCGAGACAGAAGACCTCCTTTTGGGCTTCTTTGATGAGGACATGAGAAAAATGATTCGCGAACGAATCGTTCAGGAAGGCTTGGAAGACAACAATGAGAAAGTCGTTTATCTGCGTGCAAGAGTCATCGGTCTGCTGGAAGCTGAGTGTGCCCAGGCATTTGTCAATCATGAAGAAGAGATTCTGGCAGGAACGTTCAACGGTTCACTAATCGACCACACATCTCCTCTCGTTGTCGATGCCTATAAGCGCTGCATCAAAGTGTCGAAGAAGAAGATTTACCAGAGCAAGCCCGTATTAGACGTTGAATTGAGCGGTTATCATATCATGGAGACGCTGATGAACAAGCTCATTGCTGCCGCGGTCAACCCGCAGAAGTACCATTCTCAGCAACTCATCCATCGTTTCAGCAACCAATACGACATCCTCAGCGATGACTTGGAAACCCGCATCATGGCAGTCATTGACTACATCAGCGGCATGACGGATGTCTATGCCCTGGATATTTATCAAAAAATAAACGGAATCTCACTGCCTATCGTATGATGGCAGGAACAACTTATTTCTCCTTATAAATCACATTGTTGGCTCCACTGGTGATACACAGAGCCTCAGGATGATCCTTGATGAAGCTGTCGACATGGCGCACGCGCTTCTCTTCGAGAATCTCATCCAAGGCTATCAGGATACCAGTCTCTTCCACGTCGCCGAATCCATAGTTGATTGCCGTACCGAAAAGTTTCATCGTCGGACTCAGACTCATATAGGCATTCACCAACGGCGGGATGTTAAACCCGAGCTTACGGATTTCAGAATTCAGGATACGATAGTCTTTTCGGAAGTCGTCTTCACAGAAAATAGCCTCCAACTCCTTCGGGTCGGTCTCAATTTTCAGCGGATTCATCGGGACAATCAGGTTATCCTTGTCATCAAAATGCTTCTTTAAGAAGTAAAGAATCATATCTCTTCCGCGACGGATATACGAAGGATACATCGTCATCTTCCCGAAGAAATACTTCACTTTGGGATTGATGACCGTGAGTGCACCCAGTCCGTCCCATAGGTTATCGAGGGCAAAAATGCTCTTGCTGTTCTTGCGTACATTCTGGTATTCCAGTGAGACGAAAGAACGGCCCAGTTCTACGGTGTAAGGCATATACTCCTTCAGGAACTTTTCTGAGAAACGGAACATGTGACTTGTAGCCAATATCGGCTGACCTTTTTCATCCAACTCCCAGTCAGAACCGTACAGATACCGATACCCTCCGATAATCTCTTCGCTCTCCGGATTCCATACAATGAGCTGCTTGTAACAGTTTTCACAGATATCAAACTCGTCAATATCCACTTCTTTTCCTGTTCCTCCGCCAGCTTCACGGAAAGCGATTTCACGTAAGCGGCCTATTTCCCGCATTACATTCGGTGCATCATGAGCAGTGACAATGTATATCTCATTATGACTCTTGTTGGTCATACGGAGTTGTTTCTCTGAGGTAAGCTCACTTTTCAGCAGTTCCTTACTTACGGGATCGATGATTCTTTGTTCCATTATTATAGTTCGTAGACTTTATTTTTTACATATTCTGCCCATTCAGATGCAGTTTTCGATTTGTCAAAAGTTTGCCATGGGATTGGCTTTCCGATGCTGACATTGAATGTCTTTCCTACATTCTTATACATCTCGTCAACAAGGAACAGCATTGCTATGTTGACTTTCTTGATGTGACTGTCACAGAAGTTAGCCAGCCGATAGAACTTCTCGGAATTCTGACCGCTGAAATGAATCGGGACAACATCACGATGTGTCTCTACACTCTTCGAAATGAACGTCTTCTTCCAGGGTAAGTCACGGATGACGCCATCCTTCTTGCGAGAGCAGAGACCGGCAGGAAACATCAGAATGTGGTGGTCGCTCTTGAAACCAGCCTCAACCATTGCAGGGAAGTCGCGGCTCTGTTTCCCCGTCTTGTTGATAGGTATACAGAGGGGGGCTAATCCCGGGAGATTCATCAGCAGGTCGTTCACAAGATAGCGGAAGTTGCTGTCATAGTGCCGGCCGATGATTGCACCAAGCGCCACACCGTCAGCACCGCCAAGCGGATGGTTGGAAACAAACGTATAGAGTTTTCCGTCGTTTTTATCGGGTAAGTTCTCTTTTCCTTCCACTTTCAGGGTCATCTCCAGATACTTAACGCATGCCTCAAGCCACGGTGTGCCAGTGAGTTCGCGACTCTCCCAAAGGAAAGCATTCACCTGGTCTTGATGGATGATGTGCTTGAGCCAGTTCACCAAGGGACTGGGCACCCACTTTGCCTTATCACCCATCTTATTCTTAAGAATAACGTCTAAATCTATCGTTTTTTCCATGTTTTTTCTTTGCTTTCTTTCAGCTTTCTTTCTTTAAATTGCAAATTTAGCATAAGTTTTTTAAAATACGGCTTTTTTGGACAAAAATGTTCCTAAAAATATTATTTTAGTTGCAATTTCGTGCTTTATCTCCTCAATAGACAACATCTAAGGATGAGTTTCTTCTTTCTTGACTCATAATGAATCGCAAGTAATAGAATTGTCAAGATTTATTCGAATTTTAGCCCCAAATTAAGGCCATCTTTCTGAACAAACTGTTCCTCGGTCGAAAATAACGCGATTTTTGAGGTTTTTTGTAAAGCGTTGATTGGCAGACGGTTACACGAATGTTAATCTGTAATCGGTTGGTTTGCATAAAATGGATTTGCCAAAGGTATCGTTTCGCTGCGCCAAAGACCATGTTTCGTCGTGTGAAAGGTTATGTTTGAGGCGGTGAAACATGGTCTTTGGTGCGGTCAAAGCTTAGGTTTGGCGGTGCGAAAGCTAACCTTTCAGAAAAAGAAGAATGAAGAATAAAGAATGAAGAATCATGTTTTACACAATTTAACATCTCTTTCACCACTTTTCCCAGACAAGTTTTTGTCAAGATTATTGACGGTAATTCGTCACTTAACTGCTAAATTGTTATACCCCAATATCGAGGTATCGCCTCTTTCTGAGAGCAAATGTTTACATGCTCGAAAGAACAAATAACGAAGTATTTTGATAAAACCGATGATAAAACAAACGCTTTCTCAAGAACTACAGGAACAAACCTGAATAGTCCGT
>Ga0247611_10003847_pt1 | contig 21666 bp, 13 predicted proteins | sample 177DNAGHGhighgp2_FD_192422 | JGI IMG/M metagenome (GOLD analysis project Ga0247611, IMG submission 192422) | Sheep rumen microbial communities from Palmerston North, Manawatu-Wanganui, New Zealand - 1770 DNA GHGhigh gp2 | ecosystem: Host-associated > Mammals > Digestive system > Stomach > Rumen... | reverse complement strand
TCCTCGGCCTGAACGACCTCATCGAAAGAGAGCTTCCCCCAGTTGTCCAAAAGGAAGTCAAAAAGGGTCGCGAAACCATCCTGTTCAACCGCATCCAAACCATGCTTATACGTAAGCCGGAGAAGCGTATTGCCATCTTCCCCCATCTCATACAAATCGTAAGAGCCCTTCCCCGCCTGGGCCAGCACCAGCAAAGTCTCGTCTTCAGGCCGGGCAGGATCGGGAATAGTGGACAATACATCAACATCCTCGTAGACAGGGAGCTCATGGAGCGTGGTCATCCGACCGTCTTCCCATCGGGTAAGAACCGTAGCGGAAGGGGTATCCAGCAAACAATGCAGCCGGCCACCGGATTGGAACGAGCCGGAGATGAGGGTGTCCGCCCTTGCCCCCTCCCATACACCAAAACCGCCGAGGGACACGATATCACCCATAAACACTTCGTCCATCAATAGGTCTTGGTCGTCATACTTGACGATGGGCATGAATGTCAATTCCCGGGAAGAATAGCCGGCTCTGACAAAGGGAATGCCCATGAGCCATTGATCCCTAACCTTCTCGTAAGTAGTCGTTGAATCACATAGGAAACCCACGGTAGGATCGGCAATTTCATATACCCGGGTCCCACCGACGACATAAAAGATGCCACCAATCCGATGCACCTTCCCTCTCAGGCCCCAGAATGCATACTCCTTGGAAGCACGCTTGTCGATAAACCACATCACTGCCCCGAACTCTCCATGATCGACATACCGGACCACCCATTCGTCATCGTCGTAGAGGCAGTCACTGAAGGAAGCGGAGTTATCATAGGGATTCCACTTTCCGGCTTTCGGATCGAAACAATAGTACTTGTATTTGTCCCAGGTATTCTTTTCGGATACACTCGCGAACAAGGAATCCCCACGCTGAAAGATGAATCTCAAATCCCCGTCTTCCTCAGGTAACGGAAGCCTCTGTGGGTTCCTGTCCCGAAGAGAAAAGGAAAACAAATGGTCCGGGCTCGAATTGGGCCCCCAGCTGGAGCGCCTCATCTCCGCAAAACGGCAATAATATCGATTCCCCACTCTCTCTACATCATACAACTCAATGTCAGAAGCCGGCAAAGCATATTCTTCAAAATCGAATACGACGGTCCCTTGGGGCTCATCCGTGAACCCGGCGTGGACATCCGGCCGCTGCGAACAGGACAAACAGCATGCTGCGAAAAGGATAACAGTGATGTGGAATCGGGTCATCGAATCGTGGTTTTCCAATTTCGCCGCAATTATCATACCTTTAATAGTATCGGGCTCGTAAATCAGCCATTTTCTAGAAAAAGCCTTTTGTTATTGACACAATCTTGCACAAGTGTCAATTTTTCCCAATTTTTGACACTTGAATGAAACCTTGCTTCAACACGAAACTGGTGGATATCCTGTCTGATTGATTCAATAGATGGCGTCTTTCAGACCATTTCGAGGCCTTACAGTTCCCCGGTTGTTTCGGAAATGTTTCGGAAACTTGCGTCAACCAAAAACGCAATTATCTGATTATAAGCCAAATAATACAATTAAAAAGTAGCCCCGCTCTGGGCACAAGGGAAACACCACATTCGTTTGATTATCAAGCGCATGTGGTGTTTTCTTCATCTAAGAAAGTGGGGTTTTTACGAGAAAATGGGGGTTATTTGGAGAATCCTCTCGAAATTGACCCCCTCGGAGGGGTCAATCTGCACAGGAATTTCCAATTGGGAATATGATATTTCTACATTGTTAGCCTTGTATTTTCACGGAAAAAGAAGAATTTCTTCTCTTTCTATGGAAATTTTGCTATATTCGCAGAGCGCATTTTATAGATTATGTTCAAGAAAGATCCATTGTTGCAATTTGCCGGGATTCCAGTGTCGGGGGCAGCGATCAAGTCCTGCTTCCCGGACCTTGCCTCGCCGGAGAAAAAGGTGCAGGCATTGGAGAAGAGCGGCGAATTGATCCGTCTCAAGCGTAATCTTTTCATTATCAACAAGGAGTTGACCGGAAAGGAAACAGATGCGAGGCTATGTGCCAACCATATATACGGGCCTTCGTGTGTTTCCTTCCAATGGGCACTTCGTCACTATGGAATGATTCCGGAACAAGTATTCCTGATGACTTCTGCGACCACGAAGCGTACTCGTTCTTTTGAGACTCCCCTCGGGAACTTCAGTTACATTCAAGTCCCCGCCTCATACTTCCCAATCGGCGTTGAATGCAGGAAGGAACAAGGTGTCAGTTTTCTCATGGCTACCCGGGAAAAGGCTTTGTGTGACACAATCCTTCTGGATAATTATGTTCCCAGACAGTCCGTCAAGTCATTGGCCATCTATCTCGAAGAGGACCTTAGACTCGATATGGACATCCTGACCGAGTTGGATACCGATATCATTGAACAATGCTCATGTATCGGACGCAAGGAGCAAACATTCAAGAATCTGATTAAGATCATCAAGCAATGACAAGCTACGAATCTATGTTAGCCGCATATAGCGAAAAAACGGGCAGTACCGCAACAACAAACGCTGAACAAGAGGTTTGCCAGAAGATAGCGTTGGCGGGCTTGCATCGTGGCGGCTTTTTCGATCATGCCGCGTTTTATGGAGGCACCTGCCTGAGGCTTTTCCATGGGCTTCCGAGGTTCTCGGAAGATATGGACTTTTCGCTTATGGAGAAACGTGATGACATTCATCTCGAGAACTATTTCGACGCAATTCGGGAGGAGTTCCATATTGCCGGCTTTGATGTTACGATTACCAGGAAGGAGAAGAAGGCCTTCGGAAAGGTCGAGTCTGCATTTTTGAAAGAGAATACCGAGGCTTACGACATTAAGTTTCAGACAAAGAAAACGGTCAAGGTGAAAATTGAACTCGACACGGATCCTCCGTTGATGTTCACTACGGAACAGAAGCTCCTTTTGCAGCCTTATTCATTCATGGTCCGCTGCTTTACCCTTCCTGACCTCTATGCGGGGAAAATGCATGCGCTGGTCTATCGAGTCTGGCAACGCCGTGTAAAGGGCCGGGATTGGTTCGATTTCGAGTGGTACGTAAGGAACGGCGTACCGCTGGATTTCAAGCATCTTCAAGAACGGATCAGGGAATTCAACAATGAGGTGCTCAGCCTGGAGGAGTTCATGGCAGAACTCCGCGAGACGATCATCCATACCGACATTGACAATGTCAAAAAGGATGTCATGCCCTATATTGACGCAAGACAGTCCAGCTCTCTTGACATCTGGTCCAATGACTATTTCTTACAGCTGGTAGATATGATGAAGATTCAGCAATGAAGAAGACCTTGCCCTATCAAGCATACCCACAATAACCCTAATGTGTTCAACCACTTTTTCATCCCGATAACAACTCAGAATTCCACTCGATTGGAAGACTTCCTTTACCGCAAATCTTACCGTCATTTTACCACAAATCTTACCGCCAAAATGCCACAAATCTTACCGTTAAATTATGTGGAAATATTTGGTGAAATGGCATATAATGCCTAAATTGCGATGCAAAACTGACGTGCGATTATGGACTACCTGAAAAGAGTGATAGATGAACAGCTGCAGGATTATCTGGACGCCTTTGGCGCCGTCAACATAGAAGGGCCAAAGTGGTGCGGCAAAACGACAACCGCCAAGCAGAAGGCCGCCAGTTTCATTGAATTGCAGGATACGGATAAACGGGAAGAGTATCTGGCGACAGCGCTCACCAAAGCGTCCCTATTGCTGGAAGGTGAGACACCCCGCCTGATTGACGAATGGCAGGACGCCCCCACCCTCTGGGATGCCGTCCGGGTAGCGTGTGACCACCGGCAGGAGCCCTCCCAGTTCATCCTCACGGGTTCCGCCACCGCCGATACGGATACGACGGCCCATACCGGCACCGGTCGCATCGCCGGCCTTACAATGTACCCGATGAGCCTGTACGAGACAGGAGAATCATCCGGCGACATCTCGCTGGAGGCACTATTCGATAATCCTTCCATGAGCATAGGCGCCCAATCCAAGATGAGTATCGAGGATCTCATCTTTGCCGCCTGCCGCGGTGGCTGGCCGGCCTCCCTCCTCCCTAAAACCGAGCGCGGCAAACTCCTCGTCGCAAAGAACTACGTCAAGACCGTATGTGAGAAGGATATCTCCCGGGCGGCCAAGGAGAAACTGGACCCTAAGATTGCAAAGGCCATTCTGCGATCCTATGCCCGGAACGTCTCGTCACTTGCCGACAAAACCACGATCCTTGCCGACGTGACCGCCAATAATGACTCCTTGGTCCGCAGCACCTTCGACAAATATATATCGGCGTTTGAGAAACTCTTCGTCATCCAGGACATCAGTGCATGGAACCCGTCCATCCGCTCCAAGACCGCCATCCGCAGCGGGGAAAAACGCAGCTTCATCGACCCGTCCATTGCCGTCGCCGCTCTCGGCCTTGGCCCTGGTCAGTTGAAGACCCAGCTCAAGACCTTCAGTTTTATCTTCGAATGTATGTGTGTTCGCGACCTCAAGGTTTATTCCGCACCACTGGGAGGTGAAATATCCCACTACCGCGACCGCTACGGCCTGGAGGCCGACATAGTCCTGCATTTAGATGACGGTCGATACGCCTTGATAGAATGCAAACTTGGGAGCAGCGAGGTTGAAGACGGAGCCAAACACTTGAAAGAGATTGTCGGCTTAATCCGTAAGCACAACGATCAGGAGAAACAGGTTCCCCTGCGGGTGCCCGACCTTCTCATGGTCATAACCGGTGGAGAGTATGCTTACTCTCGTCCCGACGGCGTCCATGTCATCCCTCTTGCTTGCATAAAGCCTTGATACCACTGGTGACGTGGCGTAAGGGTCCTCGATTTTACTCCTATTCGCCTATTATGCCCCCGCTCAAGGCCCCTTATTTCCGCTCCATGGAGAGGACGGTGGCGGTGAAGTCGGAGTCTTTCAGGTCCTTGGCGGAGGGGATTTCCTTCATCGAGAGGGCGGTGTCGGTCAGGATCAGGATTTCGTAGGATTCGGGGTCCTGGAGCTCTTTCACCAGGTCTTTCTTGATGGGATTGGCAATGACGGCGCGAAGGATGCCGGGCATGCCGTCGGCCCGCAGTTCGGTCTGGGGCTTGGGTTTTTTCGCGGGGATGAAGGTCAGGACATCGCCTTCGCGGGTCCATGTGCCGGTGACAGTGACCAGGACCTGGAAGGGCGGAACATCGGTCATGCCCATGTCCACGGTCGTGTCCAGGAAGAGGGTGTAGTCGCCTCCGGTGAGGGTGTAGGTATAGACCGCCGTCATGGCCAGGACATCGTCCCCTTCGCCGGTCGTTTCGTAAACGGTCCCGGTCCAGCGGCCTTCGAGGCTCTGGGAAAAAGCGAGCGTCCCGGTCAGGAGGACGGCGGTGAGGACAGCCAGTATTCTTTTCATCGTACGCATTCTTTTTGATCCGTTTGCACAAATATACGCTTTTTCAAAGAAAATGCCGATATTTGCGAAAACGACCATCCGATGAAAAGATTCCTCCTCGCCGCGGCCCTGCTCCTCGCCGCCCTCCCGGTTTTCGCCCAGAACAGTTTCATCCATGACCAGTCCGACGGGTATGTCTGGCCCACGGACCCGGAAGTCCTTGCCAAACTGGACCAGTGGCAGGACCTGAAATTCGGCGTCCTGATGCACTGGGGCCTGTACAGCGTCCCCGGCATCGTGGAATCCTGGAACATCTGCAACGAGGACTGGATCGTCCGCCCGGAAGGCTCCACCTACGAAGGCTACAAGCAGTGGTACTGGGGCCTATCCAAGGTCTTCAACCCGGTGAACTTCAACCCGGAGCAGTGGGCCGATGTCTTTGAGGACGCCGGCATGAAGTACATGATCTTCACGACGAAGCACCACGACGGATTCTGCATGTTCGATTCCGAATACACGGACTTTTCCGTCGCCAAGGCCGGACCATTCGCCTCGAACCCCAGGAAGGACATCGCCAAGTACGTCTTCGACGCCTTCCGTCCGAAGGGCTTCCTGATCGGCGCCTACTTCTCCAAGCCCGACTGGCACTGCGAGTGGTTCTGGAACCCGTACTACGCCACCCCGCGCCGGGGCATCAACTACAAGGTGGACCAGCATCCCGACTGGTATGAGAACTATGTGACCTTCACGAAGAACCAGCTCACGGAACTCACCGGCGGCCGCTACGGGAAGCTGGACATCCTCTGGCTGGACGGCGGCTGGATCACCGGCGACCAGGTGGGCCTGAACGAGGTCCTGCCCGAGGCCCGGAAGGTAAGCCCCGGCCTGATCAGCGTGGACCGTACCATCCAGGGGCCCAACGAGAACTACCAGACGCCGGAGCAGTCCGTCCCGAAGACACAGCTCAAACACCCCTGGGAGTCCTGCATGACCCTCGGTTCCGCCTGGGGATGGACCCCGAACCCGGGCTTCAAGACCGCCCGGAGAGTCATCGGCACGCTCGCCGAGATCACGGCGAAGGGCGGCTGCCTGGCCCTTGGCGTCGGTCCCACCCCGGACGGTGTCATCGAGGACAAAGCCATCGTCATCCTGCAGGAGATCGGACAGTGGCTGCGCCGCTGCGGCGAAGCCATCTACAGCACCCGCATCACAGACAATTACAACGACGGAAACATCTGGTTCAACGCCTCCAAGGACGGCAAGACGCTCTACGCCATTTATGCCCTTCCCGACGGTGAGAGCCTCCCTGCCACCCTGGAATGGACCGGCAACCTCCCGAAGGAAAAAGTCACCGTCCTCAACAACGGCAAGAAAGTGAAAGCCGTGGTCAAGGACGGCAAGGTGACGGTCAAACTTCCGAAGGGCCTTGCCGACGAACCTATCGCGCTGAAGTTCAACCTTTAACTCCCCAATACCATGAACAACACCCAGCGTTCCTACCTGGTCGAGACGGCCAAGTGGCAGAAGGTCATCGGCATCCTGATGGCCATCGGCACCGGTTTCCTCGCCCTTGCCGCGATTCTCTTCACCGGGCTTGGCGCCTTCGCCCCGGATACCATCGCCTCGGCGGACAAGCCGGCCGCCTACTTCATCATCATGGGCATCATCTATATTCCCCTGACGGTGCTCTACTTCTTCATGACCCGTTACATGCTCCGCTCCGCCAAGTACCTCAAGGCCTGGGGCACCAGCGAAGCCGAGAACGAGTCCGACCTCACCGAAGGCCTGAAAAACACCAAGTCCTATTTCAAGCTTTCCGGCATTATCGCCCTGGTGAGCATCGCCCTCGTCGTGCTCATGCTGGTCGTCATCGCCATCGTTGCGGTCTTCAGCATCGCATAAGACCATTGGACATAGCAAAAAAGAATCCTTCGCTACGCTCAGCATGTCATTCCGAGCGCAGCGAAGGAATCTATTATTCGCGGGACGACGCCTACAGCGTCACTTCCACCATGCAGGGGAAGGAGTAGGAGAGGTCGTTGCGGGTATAAAGGGTCTTCTTGCGGAGGGCGTCAGACGGGGTGACGGTGCCCTCGAAGAGAGTGTTTCCGTCATGGACCATCTTGACGGGCTGGGAAAGGTCGACCATCTTCTCATTCAGGTAGATGCGGACCTTGGAGTAGTCGCAGTCGCCGATGTTGATGGTGTTTCCGTCGATATCGGCAATCAGTTTGCTGCCCTTCTTGGCCTCGCCGACCGGGACGCCCAGCCAATAGAAGTACTCCTTGTTCACGTCGCCCTGGACCCAGACCACTTTGTTCGGGTAAGGGTTACGGGTGTACTTGGCCATCCACGGCACGGCGGCAGCATCCTCCAGATCCATCCAGTGCGGCTTTCCGGCCACGATGTGGCCCTCATGGACATAGCCTTCCGGATCCTTGGCCTGGAGGGCGTCCATTTCGGCGATGCGCTCCGCACAGACCTTGTTACGGTCATAGGCCGAATCCTCAGCGCCGCACCAGATCATGAACGGAAGGTTCCGCAGGGGCAGGAGCGACACGTCGCCCGGGTGACCGGCCATCATGGAGGCGGCGGCCCAGTGGTCCGCCATGCGCGGAGCGATGCGCCAGACGCCGTCACCGCCGGCGGAGTAACCCATGATATACACTTTGTCCGGATTCACGTCCAGAAACACGACGGCCATCTGGATGATCTGCTCATAGAAGCCGTCCGACTCGGGACGGAAATGCAGGTCCCAGGTGTCCGTAATGGCGCGGGGGCACAGATACACGCCCTCGGCGGGCTGATAGAGCCGCTTCTGGTTGTTCCACTGCTGGTCGTTCGTCGATGCCGGGGCACCGCCGCCGCCATGCAGGGAGATATACAGGGAACGGCCGTCCGCAGGCTTGTTGCCGAAGGTCTTCCACCAGATGGGCATCTTCTTATCACCGATCTTCAGGACCTCGTCCTGATAGGCATAGGAAAGGGCCGTATGGACGGAATCCCGCCACTGGCCTTCCAGGGTGGAGAGGTCGGCCTTGTAGGGGTCCGGCTTGGGCTCTTTCGTTTTCGGAGTCACGTTGTTCTCCTCCCGGGTATCATCCTTGGGCTGGCAGGCGGAAGAAATGTTGACGAACGGAATGATGGCCAGAGCGGCCAGGAGCAAAACTTTTCTCATTTTATTAGGGATCGGTTGGTCAATTGGACAAAGTTACAGGTTTCTTTCGACAAAAAGAAGAGGAGTGACCTCACTCCCCTTTCAGTTCGAACAGCTTCCTGAAGATCTTGAACGAATCCTCTGCCGAGGTCATCAGAAGATGGTTTTCCTTCGCAAAGGCCTTAAGTTGCGGGGCTACGTCCGGGAAGGCCTTGTACAGGTCCTTGAGTTTCTTGACGCGGTAATCCTGCTCTCCGACGGAGATGAAATAGGAGTTGTCGCTCTTCATCTGCCAGATTTCCAGTGCATATTCACCCATTTCGGCAAACCGCCCCTGACCAGGGACGACGGTTCCGGCATCGAGGTTGGTCCAGAGGATATCCACCTTGCTCTGTGTCGTGGCGCCCAAAGCGCCTTTAGACCCCTTGTTCACGTTCTTGAATTTCCAGTTCACCAGCACCGGATGACCGGCCACGTCCACCGCCTCGCACAACAATCCGTCGTGGATCACGAACCGGCGGTCTCCCACCGTCAGGTTCCCGATGGACTGCATGTTGGTCATCTGCATCAGTTGATCTCCCTGAATATAATAGATGACCTGGTTGTATGTGTCAATGTTCAGTTCCACATCCGAGGTGGCATTGTTATAGAAGACGATATGGCCCTTTCGAAAGTCCGGGAAAAGGAAAACTTCGCGCTGGGCGAAAGCGCAGAGGCAGGACATGAGGGCCGCGGCAAGGATGATCAGGCGTTTCATTCGTGGTTTACAAAAAAAAGGGTGGTGCCACTGTGACACCACCCGGATTTACTTGCAAAAATCAGGCCTGATTACTTTCCGGCGCCCCACTGGGGAGCGTTCTTGTCCTGCCACAGGCGCTCGGTGTTGAGCACGCTGTTGGAAGTGATGCCGTAGCCGGACTGGTTGGTACCCAGGGTGAAGCCCTGCTCCTTGAGGTTCGCCAGGCGGATGTCATGCATGACATCGGTCGGGAGAGGTTCCGTGAACTCGAAGCGGCGCGGAATGGCCGAGAGTTCGATCTGGCTGAACTTCACGTAAGGAAGGAGGGTGGATCCGACCTTCGGATAACCGGAACGGCGGGCGGTGACGAACGACTCGTTGGGCATCATGGAGAAGTTCATCAGTTCCTGCAGATAAATCTTCTCCATGGAGCCGTCCCACTTCACAGCGTCGGTGGCGAGCATCGTGTCGAGTTCGCCCTCCTGCAGGGAGATGTCCGCCTCCAGCGGATCATAGGCATGCGCGCTGATCCAGGTCTGGCCGAAATAAGGGATCGCGTTCATCTGGGCCACATAGTTCCACTCCTCAACGGACAGCCGGACACCCTTTTCATAGTAATCCTGGGCGCTGCCGGTGGAGATGGCACCGAGTTGACGGAGTTCGGCGAGGTACAGGTTGGTCTCACCGGAACCGAGGTACAGGCCCCACCAGGGCGTGTCGGCGTTATCCTGGATGACCGGACCGTGAGGGATGGTCGGAAGGGTGAAGTCCACGCGGCCACGGACCATCTCCTCCTGGTAACCGGAGAAGAGACTGTAGGACTTCTTGGACTCCTCGCCCTTTTCGTTCTTCTTGGCCAACTGGTAGCGGTCCACATAGTCGAAATAGGTGCCCTTCATGGCCTCATATTCAGGAGAGAGTTCCCACACGAGGGGACGTCCCTGATAGCGGCACCAAGGCTCGCCGAGTTTGTAGGACTCGAAGTTGCCGTTCTCGTCCAGGTTGATGTTCTCCAGCACGAAAGGAGGAAGGTCGTCCTTCTTGCCTTCGTCGATGAACTCCTGGATGATCTTGGAGTTGAAGCCGTTCTTGGTGTAGAAGAAACGGACGCGCGGGTCGCGGGCATTCACCATGAAGTCGATGACGTTCTTGCTCGATCCGCCCATCCAGCCGCTCAGGCTGTTGCCGGTCTGGTAAGCCAGGTCACCGCCGGTAACGGCATTGGCCTTGTGGAAGATGAAGGCCTCGCTGCGGTTGCTGATGAGTCCGGCGTTGTTGGTGAGGGCGCTCTGCGCGATCTGACCGGCCTTGGTGGGGTTGTTGTTGTACAGACGGACGGCGATCTTGAGTTTGATGGTGTTCGCCAGTCTCGCCCACTTGGACAGGTCACCGTTGTAGATGATGTCCTGCCGGCCGGCAAAGACCTGCGTATCATCCTGGAAGACTTTAATATAGCCGTCCAGTTCCGTCACGAAAAGGTCATACAGGTCCTCCACCTTGTCATACTTGGGCGTGAGCGTACCGCCGTAACGGTACTGGGATGCCTCGGTGTACTGGATATCACCGTTGATATCGATGGAATAGATGGCCGAATAGACCGCAAGGACACCGCACATGGCCGCATAGGCCTCCACCTCGGGAGCATTGTACTTCTCGATGTAGTCCATGATCTCGTTGCGGTAGGTGAGCATGTTGGTATAACCGCCCTGGCGGTTCACGCCTGTCTCCATGGCATAAGTACCCTCACCGAAGATACCGGAGGTACCCATCTGGGACCAGTTGTTGTAGGCTTTCTGGTTGTAGAACCAGAACGTATAGTCGTTGGTCTCGAAGAGAAGTTGGGCGCGGGTGGCGAACAGCGAAGGATCCGCCTTCGGAGCAGCCGCCGGGTTGCGGTTCAGCTCGGCAAACTGGTCACGGCAGGAGGAGAGTCCTACGACTGCGAACAAAGACAGGACAACAAACAGTTTATTTGCTTTCATAGTATTTGCCGTATTAGAATCTTGCATTGATGGTGAAGGTGAAGTACGTGGTCACACCCTGGAGGTTACGGATACGGAACTCGGAGGCGGCGGTACCACGGACGGACTCAGGATTCTCACCGTTAGGCATGGTGTTCAGCAGGTAGCCCAGGTTGTGGGCGTTGGCCTGGAGGGTCAGGCCCTGGCACTTGATGGCGTTGGCCCACTTCTCAGGGATGGCCCATGCGACGGAGAGGTCACGGAAGGCGATGTAGTTGAGTTTGGTGAACCAGTTGTCGTTGATGGTTCCCTGGCCCCAGGCGTTCGTACGGAAGGTGTAGGAGGAGGCGTGGCAGGGATCCACATAACCGGCCTCATAGACCTCGCGGAAGGTTTCACCGGTGCCCCACTGGCCGTCACCGACCACATAGGGAGCCACGGCGTTTCCGTTCGCGTCGTTCGGCTGCGGAATCTTGGTGCCCTTCGGGAAGATACCCTCGGGAATAACACCGTCATCATACGTAAGGCCGTCCCAACGGGAAGTGTAGGTCACGCCGCCATGTTCGGCGTCGCAGTTCGCAAGGGACCTCTCGAGGTAACCGTACGCGGTACCGTAGTGGGAAGGATAGGAGGCCACGTGACCACCGAAGCGGGCGTCCAGGGAAGCGGAAATCGTGAGCCGCTTGAAGCGGATGCTGGTGTTGACGGAGCCGAGGAAGTCCGGAACGGAGTTGCCCACTTCCTCCACCTTGCCGTTACGCTGATACCAGACGGTACCCTGGCTGGTGTTCCAGTTCGTCAGGACCGGGAGGCCGGAGCCGCCGGTGATGTTGCCTTCCTCGTCGTAGGTGTAGTCCTTCTTGGGCATCTTGTCGGACATCAGGATACCGTAGGTGCCGCCCACCTTGGCGACGGAACCGATGCGGTAGTTACCATAATCCGGATCACCCTGGAGCTTGATGTAGCTCGCAACGAGGTCGCTCAGTTCCACGATCTTGGACCAGTTCTTGGTCCAGGTGAAGTTGAGGCCCCAGGAGAAGTCGCGGGTCTCGACCGGAGTGGTGTTCAGGGCGAGCTCGATACCGGTGTTCTGGATGTTACCGGCGTTGAGCAGGCGGCTGCCAACACCGGAGGCGCTGGGCAGGGAGACGGTCATGATCTGGTCACGGGTGTTCTCCTTATAGAAGGTTGCATCCAGGCCGATGCGGTTGTTCAGCACACGGAAGTCGGTACCGATTTCCCAGGAAGTCTTGCGCTCCGGCTTCAGGTTCTGGTCGTAGAGAGTGCCGGGGATGTTCATGTAACCCACGGCGTTCCCCGCATCGCCATTGTGAACGAAACTGTCGATGGTATAGGACGTGTTGATCCGGTACGGATCCGTGTCGTTACCCACCTGGGCGATGGAAGCGCGCAGTTTCCAGAAAGAGATGGCCTTCGGGAGGTCGAACGTCTCATGCAGCAGCCAGGAGGCGCTGAAGGACGGATAGAAGTAGGAATAGTTACCGTGGCCGTCGGCATACACCAGGGCGGAGGACCAGTCGTTACGGCCGGTCAGTTCCAGGAAGAGGAGGTCGCGGTAGGAAGCGGTCAACTGCCCCACGACGGAGAGCATGGTCTTGGTGCCGGAAACGGAACCGCCGCCGCTGACCGTATTGCGGGAGTTCGCCAGGAAGAAGCCATTCGGCATGAGGAGACCGCCGTTGGTGCTGGCGTTGGTGGCTTCCTGGTAGTTGTTGTAATATTCACCGCGGAGGAAGCCGCCCAGGGTCCAGTCTTCATTGAGGTTGAAGTCGAAGAGGAGGTTGGTGTTCAGGTTCGTCTGCTCCTGGGTGCTGTTGGACAGGCTGTAACCGCCGCCGCCGGAGGCATTGGCATAGCCGGAGTCCTTGGTCTTCACTTCCCGACGGGTGTAGTAGTAGTTGAAGCTGCCGTCGGTGACCCACTTGAGCCAGGGGGCGAGCTGGATGGTGACGTGCAGGTTCGGGCGGACGACGGTCTCCTTCTGGATCGTGCTGTTCTCCCAAAGGCTCCACCAAAGGTCGCGGCCGGGGATGGACCCCCACTTGTCACCGTAGCTGGTCTGAGCGAGACCGCCGTGGTCGCCCTTGTACTTGTCACGGAAGTACTTGGCGTCATAGGTACGGTCGAAGTCGCCTTCACCGATGAAGTACGGGCCGATGTTCGGCTGGGCGTTGTGCGGCTCGGACATCGTGAAGTTCACGGAGCCCTCCACCTCGATGGCGTCGTTCAGCTTGTGCGCAGCCTTGATGAGGGTGCTGAAACGGTTGAAGCTGTTGTTCGGAAGGGTACCGGTGGAGTACTTCTCGGACAGGGAAGCGTAGATGGAACTGCGCTCGTTGCCGCCGGAAAGCGTGACGTTCGTATTGGTGTTGAAGCCCGTATTGTAGGCATCGAGGAAGTTGTTCTCGCGGGCCTTGGACGGGATCAGGCTGCCGTCGAACCACTCGATCTGCTCGTAGGCGTCGAAGCGGTTACCATAGGACATCTGGGTCAGGCCGTCGTCGTACATCTTCTTCAGGGAAGGGATTTCGCCTTCGTGGCCGTCCGCCCAGATCTGGGTGTGGTGGTTGTCCCAGGCGGAGGCGCAGCCGAAGTAGTTGCCGTAACCGGCGGGATAGCCTTCCATGAACACGTTCTGGAAACGCGGACCGGAGGTCACCTTGTCGAAACCGACGGTCTGGGTGAAGGAAACGCCGAGGCCGCGGGAACCCTTGCCGCTCTTGGTGGTGATGATGATGGCGCCGTTCAGACCGCGGGAACCGTACAGGGCGGTAGCGGCCGCACCCTTCAGGATGGAGACCGTCTCGAAGTCGTCCGGGTTCAGGTTCTTGAGTTGGTTACCATAGTCCAGGTTGTTGGCATCCCAGTCGGCGGACGGGTCCACGACATCGTTGTCCAGGATGATGCCGTCCACGACGAAGATCGGCTGGTTGTTCTTGCCGAGGGTGGAGGCGCCGCGGATGAGGATCTTGCTGCGGCCGAACATACCACCGTCGGAGGCGTTGATCTCGACACCGGCGACCTTGCCCTGGAGGGCGGAAACCGGGTTGATCAGGTTCGGGTTCAGCTCTTCGCTCTTGAGCTCGGTCACCGCGTAACCCAGGGCTTTCTGGTCACGGCGGATACCGAGGGCGGTAACGACCGTACCTTCCAGCATTTCAGCGTCTTCCGCAAGGATCACGTTGAGGGGGCCGCCGTTCCAGGTGATGACCTGGGCGGCATAGCCAATGCAGGAAAACTCGATCGGGTCTCCCACCTTGACATTGGAAAGGACATAGGAACCGTCCGGCGACACGATGGTGCCGTTCTGGGTTCCCTGCACAAACACGGAGGCGCCGACAACACCGTTGCCGGTCGCATCCTTCACCGTTCCTCGGACCGTGGTCTGGGCGAAGGCGGTCAGGCCGGCTGCCAGAAGCGCGAACACGAGGGAAAGTCTGATGAGCAGATTTTTCATGTGCTTTGGTTTAGTTGGTTAAAGGTTGAAAACGAATGAGTTAATTATATTGTATTAGGTTATTTGACAATTCGGTAAAAATTTCGTATAAATTGCTCCTATTTGTTGACAAATAAGTCGGTTTTTTAAATTTTTTCACACGGTTAATCACACAAATATAAGAATTTTTTCTTTAATAGATGTATTTGTCGGTGAAAATGTTGCATTCCCACGGGAATAACTACGGATTTGGCAAGCCGAATTCGAAAAATGACAGTTTTTCCCGGACTTCCGAGGAGAGCGTGGGGAGCAGGAAAGTCGCATAAACCTTCTCCGTCACCGTCACGGACGAGTGACCCAGCAGGCGGCTGATCAGGTGCACGTCCAGCCGTGCCGAATTCAGCGCCATCACGGCGAAAGTATGCCGCGCGACGTGCATGCCCAGGGGGAAAGGGAATCCCAGTTTCCGGCCGACGGCATTCAGGGTAAGCCGGACGGACCGGTTCCGGCTGTCGATGGCTTTTTCCAGCGTTCCGTCGTCCCCGAACACGAAATCTTCTGGCAACAGATTGAAAACAAACCGGTTGTTCAGTTTCCGCGCCTTCCATCGGTCCAGGATTTCCAGGGCCGGTGAGGAAAGGGGGATGACGAGGCGGTTCCGGGTCTTGACCAGGATCTTGGAGAGGGTTTTCTCCTTCAGGTCGATGTGCCTCCATTCCAGCGTCACGATGTCGGACACCCTGAGGCCGCAGGCGTGGAAGGAAAACAGGAACAGGTCCAGCCGGTCCCGCCGGGATCCCTCCGGCAGGGTCTTGTAAAACCGCAGGAACTGCTCCATCTGCACGTCGGTCAGGAATTTGACCGCGGTCTCTCCACCATCGTCCTCCCCATCCGCCGCTCCACTATAAATCCTTTGTTTGACAGGAAGATACACGCTTTCCAGGGAAGCCAGTTTCTCCTGGCTCACCCGACCTTTGCGCACCGCCTCCTGCAACACCATCCGCAAAGGGTGCAACTTCCGCCCGACGGTGGACGGGAGGTTCCCCGATACCAGGCAGTAGCGCCGATAATCCTGCAACAAGTCCGCATCCACATCCTCAAGGGATGCGCCGGGGCGTGCCCGTTCCAGGAAATGCCCGAAACTTTCTATTTGGGACAAAGCGTTCCTCCAGGTATGGAAGGAAATCTCGCCGGAGGCGTGCCTCCGGCGATAGAAATCTTCCGCGAATAGGATAAATTCATCCATTTTTCCTAAACCCTTTTAAACCCTTTAAGTGCTTCCTATTTGTCAACAAATAAACAAAAAATTACACAATTTAGACCATTGCGCAATTCTGACCCAAACTTTAAATAGCATTTATCAATCCTTATTCTCAACCAACTAAAACTTACATGTAATGCGTATTCAAAGACTTGTTCTCGCCCTCGCGGGGCTCTTTGTAGCCCTGGGCCTGGATGCACAGGACATTACGGTCAAGGGTACGGTGAAAGACCATACCGGCGAACCCGTCATCGGGGCCGGTGTCGTCGTGAAGGGCACCACCAGGGGCACTTCCACCGACATTGACGGTAACTATTCCATCTCCTGCGCCCGTGACGCCGTCCTTGAGTTCTCCTTCATCGGCATGGAGACCCAGAACATTCCCGTCGCCGGCAACCGGACCATCGACGTGGTCCTCCAGCCCGACTCCGAGTTCCTGACGGAGTCCGTCGTCACCGCCCTCGGTATTACCCGGGAAAAGAAGACGCTGGGTTATGCGATCCAGGATGTGGGCGGCGCCACCCTCCTCGACGCGCACGAGGCGAACCTCGCCAACGCGCTGACCGGTAAGGTCGCCGGCGTGGAAATCATCCGTTCCTCCAACGGCCCGGGCGCTTCCTCCCGTATCGTCCTCCGCGGTAACAACTCCCTGACGAGCCTGAACCAGCCGCTCATCGTCGTGGACGGTGTCCCGATGGACAACTTCGTGGGTGCTTCCAACAACGACTTCTGGAATCCTTCCGCCGACATGGGTAGCGGCCTGCAGGACATCAATCCTGAGGACGTGGAATCCATGACCGTCCTGAAGGGCGCCTCCGCCGCGGCCCTGTACGGTTCCCGCGCCGGTAACGGTGTCATCCTCATCACCACCAAGAAGGGTCGCCAGACCCCGGGCCTGGGTATCACCATCAACGGCACCGTCGCCTTCACCTCCGAGTTCACCCGTCCCGCCATGCAGAACAAGTACGGCCAGGGTACCCTCGGTGAGTTCAACAACACCTCGCCGCTCAGCTGGGGTCCCGAAATCACCGGACAGACCGTGACCAAGTGGGATGACACCTCCGCTCCGCTCCAGGCCTTCGACAACGTGAAGGGCTTCTTCGGCACCGGCATCACCGACACCGAGAACGTCACCTTCTCCCAGCAGTACGGCAAGACCGGCATCTACGCTTCTTACACCCGCACCAACGATCAGAGCATGGTGCCCGGCGCCACGCTGAACCGTAACAACATGATGCTCCGCGGAACCTCCACCTTCGGCAAGAACGACAGGTGGCACTTCGACGCGAAGATCCAGTACATCCGCATCCAGGCCAACAACCGTCCGATTTCCGGTTCCAACGTGAATGCAAACTACATGCTAAAGATGTACACCATGCCGATTTCCGTGGACATCCGCGACTTCAAGGATGCCGTGGACAAGAACGGTGAGATGTTCTTCTTCGGCCCGACCGACCGGATGGGTTCCAACCCCTGGTGGTATGCCAAGTACAGCACCAACCAGGATGTCCGTAACCGCTTCCTGATGAACGCCAGCCTCGGCTACGACTTCACCAAGTGGCTGAGCCTCGAGCTCAAGGCCGGTACCGACATGTACTTCACCGAGACCGAGAACAAGTTCTACGCCGGCAACAAGATCGCGGGTTCCGCGACCGGTTCCTACGGCATGGGCGAAAGCCGCTTCTACGAGAACAACTTCTCCTTCCTCCTCAAGGCCCAGCAGGACAACATCTTCGGCGACTTCGGCGCTTCCGCCACCCTCGGCGGCAACCTGATGGACCGTGAGAACCGCGGCCTGTCCTCCAGCCAGAGCCCGCTCCTGATCCCGAACCTGTTCGACGTGAACAACGGCACCAACAAGCCGGGCGTCTCCGAGAGCTACTCCCACCGGAAGATGAACTCCCTGTACGGATCGGCCCAGATCAACTACGGCGGCTGGATCTTCCTCGATGCGACCCTCCGCAACGACTGGACCTCCACCCTGGCCCCGCAGAACCGTTCCTACCTGTATCCGTCCGTCTCCCTGGCCTGGGTCATCACCGACATGATCGGCAAGTATTCGACCCTTCCCGGCTGGCTCAGCTTCGCCAAGGCCCGCGTTTCCTACGCGGAAGTGGGTAATGACATGGGCCCGTACCAGCTGTACAACATCTATACGATGGGTACCGACAACTACGGCAACCCGATCGTGAACTCCCAGGGTACCCTGTACGACGCCAACGTGAAGAACGAGCTCATCAAGTCCTGGGAAGCCGGTCTCGATATCCGCTTCTTTGACAGCCGCGTCGGACTCGACATCTCCTGGTACAAGACCAATGCGACCAACCAGCTCATCAACCTCCCGATTTCCGCCATCGCCTACTCCAGCAAGAAGGTCAATGCCGGTAACATCCAGAACTCCGGTTGGGAAGCCGTCCTGAACGTGGAGCCCATCCGCACCCGCGACTTCCTGTGGCGTTCCACCGTCAACTTCTCCGCCAACAAGAACAAGATCCTCGAACTGGCCGACGGCGTCGAGGAATACAGCCTGGGCGGTTATGACAACCTCCGCATCGTGGCCAAGGTGGGCGGCGACTACGGTGACATCTACGGCACCAAGTACGCCCGCGTCGAGGATGAGAACAGCGAGCACTACGGCAAGCTGATCCTCAACGGCGACGGCCTTCCTACCGCTGCTTCCGGCTCCCACTATCTGGGCAACCAGAACCCGGTCGCGCAGCTGGGCTGGATCAACAGCTTCACCTGGAAGAACCTCACCGCGAGCTTCCAGATCGACGCCCGCCTGGGCGGCAAGATGTTCTCCGGTACCCTGGGCACCATGGAGAATGCCGGTACCGCCGCCTGGACCGTGGACGGCCGTGACAAGATGGTCGTGGACGGTGTCCAGAAGGACGGCGACAACTACGTCGTGAACACGAAGGAGACCACTGCCGAAAAGTACTGGCAGCAGATTTCCGGCCGCGCCGGCGGCAACCTGGGTATCTCCGAAGAGAACCTCTATGACGCCACCAACGTCCGCCTGAGAAACGTCTCCATCGCCTACTCCCTGCCGAAGAACCTCCTCGCCGGCCAGAACCTGTTCCAGTCCGTGAAGGTGGGCTTCTCCTGCACCAACGTCCTGATGCTCTACAGCAAGATGAGAGGCCTCGATCCGGAATCCATCTTCGCCACTTCCACCAACGCCATCGGCTTCGAGTACGGTGCCGCACCGACTTCCCGCGCGTTTGTCTTCAATGTTTCCTTCGGATTCTAATCATCGCACAGCCATGAAAATTACCAAAATACTTGCTTTGACTGCGGGCACCCTGGCCCTCCTTGCTTCCTGCAGCGACTTTGAGGAAATCAACAAGAACCCCAAAGCCGCCGGCGCCGAGGACCTGAAGCCTTATTGGGCGCTTGACAAGGCCATCGTATCCGACCAGCAGAACCCGAACGACGCCGAGCGTGTGTTCGTCCTCTACTGGGGTGACATCGCCCGCCTGGACGGTGAAAACAGCTCCCGCGCCGTGGGCCGCTCCAATGACGAGTGGGCCGGCTGCCTGTACAACCTGACCCGTAACTGCGTCACTTCCACCAACAACGCCATCAAGATCGCCGACGACGCCATCAACGGCGGAGAACTGGGCGAGCGCGAGGCCGGCGTCTTCAAGAACGTGAAGGCCGCCTCCCGCATCTGGCGCGTGTACCTGATGACCGAGTTCGTGGATTCCTTCGGTTGCTTCACGACGGACTTCGAGTCCACCTCTCCGGAATACAAGAGCGTGGAAGAGTGCTACAAGTTCATGCTGGCCGAGCTCGCCGAGTCGGTCGCTTCCATCGACTCCGACTTCCCGGGCAGCACCGACGCCGAGAAGAAGGGTGACCCGGCCTATCAGCTGGATCCCGTCAAGTGGAAGAACTTCGGTATCTCCATGTGGATGCGTCTTGCCATGCGTCTTTCCGAGGTCGAGCCTGCGACCGCCAAGGCCGAATTCGAGAAGGCCGTCGCCGCCGGTGACGGTATCCGCACCATCGACGGGACCTTCCGCATCCAGGAAAAGAGCGGCTGGTGGGACCTCTCCGGCGTGATGAGCCGTACCTGGGACTGGCTGACCCTGTCCATGACCACCGCCAACCTGATGACCAACCTGGGCGGCGCCAAGGCCGAGGACATCCTCAAGGACGAGGGCAAGCGCTTCTACAAGGACGCTCCCCTGAAGCCGGAGACCGTGGCCGAGCGCTATGGCGCCTATATCAAGGACGCATCGACTTACCTGGGCATCCACATGGTGGACAAGGACGGCAACAAGACGTATGAGGCCAATACGGACAGCCCGACCTGGGGTTACTTCTTCGACGGCATCCCTTCCAGGATCGACCCGCGCGCCTTTGCCTATTATGTGCTTCCTTGCGACTATGACAACCGCATCGAGACGGGCTACGCCTCCTTCCCCCGTCATGCCGCTCCGCTCAAGACCCACATCGACGAGGCGAACGAGGCTCTTACCTACGATATTTCCTACTCCTGGAACGGTCTGGTCTGCGGCTATGGCTACGATGACCTCTTTACCAGCAAGAACGCGCTGTACAATTCCTCCAAGGGTGAGAAGCTCAACTATGGCAAGACCTATCCTCAGCTGCAGGAGCGCTATCGCAACAACAACGAGTACCGCGTGTTCTTCGGCCCTTGGGAGACCTACTTCCTCCTGGCCGAGGCTGCCGTCCGTGGTTGGAATGCGGGCATCGGCGCCCAGCAGGCCTATGAGGCCGGCATCAAGGCCAGCTTCGAGTACCTGAATGTGGACGCCAACTACGAGGCCTACATCAACTCCGAGGACTACAACCGCGTGGGCACCTCCGTGAAGTTCACCCATACCACCGAGCCGAAGGATTACACCATCGAGTACACGGATCCGGTCTCCAACACCCGCAAGACCATGACCTACAAGTACCCGGAGGCCTCCAAGACCCTCTATGGCAAGGCCCTGAACGACCAACTCGCGAAGATCATCACCCAGAAGTACATCGCCAACACGCCTTGGCTGCCGCTGGAGAACTGGTCCGACCACCGTCGTACCGGCCTGCCGTTCTGGGAGATGCCGTGCGGTTCCACCGAGTTCCCGGACCTGAACGGATGGACCAAGACCTCCTACCAGACGGGCCAGAAGGTCGGATTCTATGCCCAGCGCATGCGTTATCCGAACTCCTTCAAGAACGCCAACCCGACCGAGTATGAGCACGCCATGCAGCTCATGGGCATGACGGACGAGAACACCGTCACCCCGCTGTGGTGGGCGAAGAAGTAACCGGTCCCCTTGCATGATTCCGGCCGGCAGCCTTCGGGTTGCCGGCCTTTTTTCATGGGTCGGTGCACACACACTCGGCTCTATCCGACGGTTTTTATGAGCATAAATATTGGCAATATTTGCAGAATATTGCCAAATTCATTATCTTGCGAAAAATATCGGAATGAGACAGAAAACCGTCATAACCCCGCGGATGAAAGCCATTAATCAAGTCCTTTTCAAAGAATGTGAGGGTATGGATCACTGTTTGATCGGACGGGGGCGGAACATCGTCCTGGAGGTACCCCGCGGCGAGGTTGCGCACGTCGTTCGCGTGCTTAAGGAGTCCTTTCCGGATGTCGTTGACATCAGAAAGGCCTATCTGATGTTGGATGATCTGCATGACTTCATTCTGGTCAAGCC